>Ga0325410_1009717_pt1 | contig 10227 bp, 5 predicted proteins | sample PopdelMetagenome_16_FD_206182 | JGI IMG/M metagenome (GOLD analysis project Ga0325410, IMG submission 206182) | Populus deltoides microbial communities from Bellville, Georgia, United States - Xylem-PdIQD-R3 | ecosystem: Host-associated > Plants > Phyllosphere > Stem > Wood/Secondary xylem...
ATACATTCATCAATTTTTAGAGTGTTACAATTCCCCCTAAATAACAATTTTGTCCCAAAATCTCAGCGTTCAAAACTCAAATCCAGCTCCGAGTATTAGTCTTTGTTCTTAGGTTTTGTTTCCTAAGCCGTGACTACCCAAATTATATGGTGAAATTGAACCCTAAACATTCATGATCGTTCTTAATTCCCACAAGGAGGCTCCTGTAGTTCTTGGCTAGAAGAAAGGGCAATGCCATATGCACAAAAGGGCAGTATACCTTTGAAACAGTTGTCCTCACATCAGAAGTGCTGTCACTCCACTGAAGGGGGAGGTAAAAAAAACGAGAAAAAGAGAGGCAAACGGGCATATTCCATTTTGAGAATTAATGACCCACGAAATAAATCAAACTCCTTGATCGCAAGAACATGATTCTAAAAACTGGCCAGTTCAAAATAGGCGTCCAAACCCAATTCCATATGAGAAGCCAGTCCTTGGCAATACAGCAACAACCCAAGCCTGTTTACATGTCATCATCATCAACTAAATTTACCGATTTCCATCTTCTTCTTGATTGCCTTTTGACCATGATATATAAATGTATCCAGTATGCCAGAAACAGTGAAAACACCTGGAGTATAAGAATAGTCAACCATTATTAACACACCTAATCATGAAATATATCAATATAAATGCACAAAAAAATAAAAAATGCCACAGATTTGAGAACTTTATATCATTGTTTCAAAATGCAAAACGGACATTACTTTTCTTTTCCTATACATTATTAACCTTAGATTCTATCAAACCTATAGCGCAAGTTATGAAAAAGACCAACACAAGTAAAAAAGGGAGTGGGAGCATCGATTGGCTTTTTTGAGAAGAAATAAGGTATTACCTCCAACTATGGCACACACATTTGTTAGGAAGTGTAAGAACGAAACATGTTCTTCTGTGAAAGTCACCTGCAAAATGCAAATCAGATGTAATCACTAGACCAAAAAACCTCTGAAGAGAAAAATTCAGTGACTTGCGCTAACTCTTGAGCTCATTTAGTAGGCTAAAAAAAAAGCCTACCTTAATTGGAGAAAGGTCATAAAAGAAGAAAACTCCTGGAAGGGACTGAAGGCGACCTATGTCTGTGCCCCTAAAATGTTCAGTCACAGAAAACTGGAAAAGAGAATTAAAACTTGTTATATCACTTTAGATGATTTGAGACAACATATCAATGAACACTTATTGGACTGTGATCACACCTGATTTGACTGGATAGTGTGTCCACTCACATCTGTGTATACAGTAGGTACTACCTGCAAAATAAAGAGCCCGTTTGGGTAAAATGCTGGAGAACTGATTGCATTCCTTAATTATTACCACTAGAAAGGAGAGGTGACAAGAAACAGGAGAGGCATTTGTCCTGAAGAATAACCTTGATGAAATACTGGTACATCCCACTTGGTGTTTCTTGTGTCCATTGCACACTGAAAGTTACAAAAATGAGTTTGACATTCCAGCACATACAATTTAATACACAGGAAAGAGGATAAACAAGTCAATCTTCAAGCCCAACAAATGGGTAGATGAAACCAGGATGCATGGAGAAAATTACCCATCAAGAGGATTAACAACACCTGGAAAATATTCTCCGAAAGTCAGCCTATTAATCTTGTGAGTTATCTGTATCACATTGTTCACATTAATCAGATGGTTTGTTTAACATAGCATGATGAGCAATTAAGAAGTGATTGATAAGTTCATATTCCTTGGCAGACACAAGTTCAGTAATTGATATTCAACAGAGATGGCCAGAAGAAGTGGAATCATGGCTTACATTAAAACTATCCTTCTGAAATGCCAGCAGATCATGCACGTGAACACCAGATTGCTGAAAACTCTTCCCGGGTGCAAAATGAAAATTTCCAGCCACCTTATTAACTTCTAAGAATCCATAAATGTTGCATCCTTCACCCTCTTCATCTTTAATCTTTTGGAGAAATCCCTCTCTTTTGCACTGAATGTTACATGTAAATCAGAAAAAAAACCATAATTAGAATAAATGAAAATATTTTTGTTGTCATTTGTTATTCAAGGAGAGCAGATGCTAAGATTTTAGATTGAAGCACCATTAGATTGATGCACCACCAGAAGTCATCAGTTCACATATGGAATGAGAAATCTCAAGACAGACAAACACAAGACAACATTCAGACACGCAGCCACACAACACAAAAATATAGCCTGTAGCTCAAACTTGGAAGTATTCCCAGGCAACACCAGTACTCAAAATTCATAGTTGACTATGTATTGAATATTTTCAGAGCATCGAGAGATAGATTTTCTATCATGTTAGTGGTGTTGCAGCTAATAATTGTGCAGGAATCGCCCACTACAATACTACCATTCATTATCCCAAAAGGAGGAAGAAAGGGAGATGGTAACCTAAACGTTAATTTTTCTTGGTTACAGGTACAAAGTAAACGACAGCAGGAAAGGCCAACGATGAAGCATTAGCAATATTGCCAATTAAGATACTGATCAGAGAATCATAAAGTTAACATATGCAAGGGTCTTAACCGCATTCATTCAGTTTGTTCTTGAAAATTGAATCAAGAACTCCAATAAATAATGACACAATAAAGTACCTGGTCCATTAAATCCGGATTTGTCACTGCCCAACCTTTCTTTCGATATGCTTCACGAACGTCCTCACAAGAATTACAGCAGTCTTCATCTGACTGCAATACAAAAGGAGATATAATGGGGAGGGGAGTAAAACTACAGATTAGATAAAGAATATAATAGACACTTGACTGTTCCTAGTTGCAAGGAGACGAATTCTGATTTTATCCCAAAGGAACTAGAAAGACAAAATACAGGCTGCTACAAAGAAAAAAACACATCAGATAAATAATGGAGAAACTAAGGTCTGCCAGTTGCACAATAAAATCAGAAGCAGCTAAATAATTATTACTAGAAGCAGCTACTTCTATAAGATGCATTTAGCTAACAAGCATGATACAAGAATAGAGTGAAAAAGCATTCCAGAAAGTAAACGTGTTCAGGTGAACAAAAATATTAGAGTTCTGAGTAGATTGTCCCACATGTATGCAGTTTAATAATAAATACGAGATGAGACAGTTATTTCTTAGCATTGATGCTAGACAAACTTACCGCTTCCGCACCATAACATGAGCCACAGTATGTCTCGTTGTGCTCAAGCCTGCCACCATGCCTCTGCAAAGGCTTTTCAATCTGTGCCAAGCATGAAAAGGAGTCAAGCAAGTGAGGAGAGGGAAGGGGAGGGGATGGGGTACAAGTTGTTAAGAGTCCAAGAATGATATTGTCAATAGCGGAGTAAAGAAAGAAATAGCCAAATTGCACTTATGAAAACAACGGAGAATTATAAACATTGCTTGAAGATCAAGGAGATGAAGGAGAAAAAGCTCCTCTGAAAGAAAGCACAGCCTAACATTTCTATTTTTGTACCCCTGGCTTGTAAAATACGATTAGATCCAACTAATCTCCACAAAGCCACAAGACTAAAATAAAACACTTACAATCAGCTATCTATATCTCCGACAAAGGACACCAATGTCAGATAGTCAAGCTTACAGTGAGCCAATGGCAAAACAGAGCCCCCCTTGAATGATACCAAGCCTTAACTTCTATCATGCTATGCATGCTTTTTTGTGTGTGTGTGTGTTAAGCAATACATGCTTTCAAAAGACAGGATTGGTTCTTTTCGTTAGTAATTTATTTTCATTTTTAAACCCTAGCTCGGCTCCTCAAATGACTCAGAAAAACAAAGATAGATTCTCTTCTGCCATTCACATCAGTCATGGCACAAATTAACATAACCCTAAAACTAGCAGAGATGAGCTTTGAGTAGACAAAATACTGCTGATTACATGATGAATTCACACAAAAATTAGCACTCGAAAAAAATCAAAGTTAATTGCTCAAACTCAGATCAATTCACAGATCACAAACAATGGTTTTTTTAACATAGAAAGTTTAAGCAAAACTGAATACCAACCTTAGGGGCACCAATTCCATCTTGCCGTGCTTCTATGACATTTCCATGAAAATCTAGTCTTTTCTTAATTATATCATGTTTCTGCAAGGCATCAAAAACAGAAAATTTAAAACCTGGGAAACAACCAGGTCAAGAGCATGAAGCGAAGCATATGCATGCAAGTATAAAAGAAAAAAAAGAAAAAAGGTGAGGTCTTATGGTACATACTACATCAAGATGTTGCTCTCCACTAATATCCATGGCATCAAGGCTAAGAATAGAGCACGGAAGAGCGGGGAACGTTACATCAAACTGCAGTTTAAAGCATCACATGAATCAATTACTAGAGCAATTCATCCAAGCAAGCGTATTAGGACCAATTGATACACATTGAAAAGAACATTACATTGATACGTAGAGTTTCTCCTCTCGAAGTATCCACCACTAGTTTTGTTTCAGTTACCGCATGAAGATATAATCCTGCAAAAATAAATTTAACAAAAATAAGAACACCAATAAACACAACAAACAGTACAAAGTTTGAAAATAAAATAAAATAATTCCAACAAAAACCTAAACCCCATCCCATCAATTTCTCAAAAACCAATCATCAAAGCTACCATACTCAAAGACGAATAATAAGCATAAATAAAAAAGGAGCAAGAATAGTAAACATACGGAGCTCGGAGAAGAAGAGGAGAAACATAACGATAGAGGAAGCGAGAGTGATAACACCACCGGAAAGCGTACGGCTGTAGAAATCCTCGTTGATTTTTGGATATGCATCCAAATTCCTTAGCTTGCTCATTAACCCCTCCATTTTCTCAATACTTAGATCGATACTTCTTTTTGTATTTCTTATTCGTAACCTAATCTATGGGTTTTTTTTCTATACAAACCCAAGATTTCATTTATTTAGGTATAAAGAGAAGGTGCAAATCTAAATTATGAGCTGCTTAAACACCTCGCCTCTTCGATCTTATTGGTTTATTAAGGAGGAGGCGTTGAGCGATTTTTGAGATCCCTCTCTTGTTTCTTTTCTTTTCTTTTCTTTTACCTTTCCTTCAACTTTCACCGATACGGATACGTATGTCCCGCGGGCGGTAATTACGCTCTACGGATTAGTGTACTTCTTTCTACATGTTTCCATTTTTCTCGTCTTTGTTTTTTCTATATATATATATATAAATGCATTGGAATTATAAAAAATATTAATTTAATATTTTTTAAGAAAAAACAATTTAAAAAGAATTTCGAAATATAAAAACTACTATAATATGACATTAAAACCCCTTCTAATTATTTCCTTTTTTTCCATATTTTTAACTATATATTTTTTAAAACTTTCCTCATGCCATTGAGTTTTTTTTTTATAAAAAAAATAAGAATTCATTGAAGTGAAATCCAAGTCATCTAGTTTATTTTTCACATCATTAGTTTAACATTTTTTTCTTGAAAAAACCTACTTGTTGATACTGACTAGAAAACTAATACTACAGGTAATAGCAAAAAAGAGAAAATTTGATATTTATAAATATAATTTGTTTAGATTTGAATTTATAATTATATCAATTTAATTTTTGATATTTTGCAATTTATAAATGCAATTCATTTAATTTTTTTTGAACTTGAAAAATTGAATATATCATGTTGGATTAATTTTTTTCCTTATGAACATTATGAATTTTTATAAATTAAGTTTATATTACTAATTTTCATGAGTTAATATTTAGAAATGGATGTATAATATAGGCTACGAGTGTAATAATACCCTCAAATATAAAGTCTTTTTTTATTATGTTAAAAATATTTAACAATAACTTCACCAATAAAAACTTTAAAGTTGAAATATTTCTAAATAAAATAAAAATAATCCATAAATTATTAAATATAAAGATAAAATAAATATAAAATATACAAGTTAGGTTGAATTTATCGAGTTTTAAAAATTCTAACCGTGATATTAATTTTTAAATTTTTTAAATTTATTATTCTTTATAATATCTATTTTATAAGATTTTTACCGGTTAAGTCCAATTACAAATATTAAATAAGCCGGTTTTTTTAAACACCCTGATCAGCCAACAATCGTGATTACTTTACCAAATACGTTATGTGTACTTTTTTACCATCAAGTAGTCTTCTAATTCATCTTGTATGTACTTATATATATATATATACGCGGTAAAAAGGAGCCGTAAGTAACAGACATGTAAATTACTAGTTTAGACGCGTGGTGTTTATCCGCATGTTGAATCTTGGTGACGGAAAAACCGAGGCCCAAAAAGAGGTTTGTTTGTATACAGTTTATAGGATTTTGAGTATAGAATAACAAATCAGATAGAGGCCCATAGAAAGGTACAGATAGATTACTCCTGAGAGAAGGGCTTTTACTGCCAACTAACAACTGGGACACATATGTCATTTCAACTTGCACACCCTCTTCCCGAGCTAGAAATTTAGTCTTGTTTAAGGGTTTTCAGAGCCCTTTTTTTTTATATTTTAAAGTTTTTTTAAAGAGTATTTTTTTAATTATTTTTTTATTTTTTTCATATGTTAATGTTAAAAATAAAATTTTAAAAGTAAAAGAAAATCATTTTAATATATTTTTAAATAAAAAATATTTTAAAAAGTAATTAGGATGCAAGTATGACATTTCTTTGAAATTTTTAATGTTCTTAGCTTGCATATCGACAACAATGGTTGACTTTTCTAATCCATCCATGTAAGCTTCTTCCGACAATTTTCCAGATCTGTTCAAATGGCTTGCTTACTTGACCATGCGACATGGATTCTATTATTGGTAAGTAAACTGGTTTTTATTTTTCTCAAATAGGAAAAAGCTTACACGTTTCCAAACCCTGGATAACAGACTTCATATTAGAAAATGATTTTCCATATTCTGTATAGCGTCTGTCGGGAAAAACACTCCAAGGCCGTTCATAGCATCCCTGCTCGATGATTCACCAAGATCTACTGGCTTTCCTGTAGCAACGACAGGCCAGTGCCCGTGAAACTTTGACTACCCATTCAGAATTGACAAAAACGCTAAAAACCGTCGGAGTTTTACTGCAGCTCAAGACCTGTTACAGTGAAATTACCATGTTTTTCTTGAGTGGAAAAAGATGAAGCTTCGAGGGTGGAGATGTTTTGGTTTTTTTCACTGATCAATTGCTTATTAAAAGATTCTACGGGGTATTTATGTTTTTTTATAAATTTTTTAGCACATTAAAAATATTTTCTTACCTCCAAATCAATAAAATTTTGAATCTTTGACCAAGAATTTTTTAAATTTTTTATAAGTTTCTTAATAGTAAAAATAATTGAACACTTAGGATCAAAAATTTGTTGGAGTATTGGATAAGATTTTTTTGGAGTTTTAAAATATTCATGTATAGTGAATGTACATCTTTAACCTTGAAAAAGATAAAAAATAAATTTTGCATTTGAGAGTATTTTTGTACTTTCACATATGTATTTTGTGTGATTACTAGGGTTATGGAAGATATTTTGATATTGTTTTTGAATATTTTAATAAAAAAAGTTGTTAGCGTGTGTTTAACATGCCACAACGAGTGGGTGGTGCCTGCACCATTAAAGCGACACGTGTGATACCATCTAGTGGCCAAATTTGGCATTCGACCGTCCACCTAGATGCGCTACCATGTCCTTTTCCATGTGGAGTTGCATGTTGTAGCTTATAATAGTCGGATTGTCGCCGATGGTTATTTGATCTCTTACCCCCTCTTTTTTCTCTCATGACAGATAATGTACAACATTATCCTATTTGTTTCTTACTTTTCAATTTCGGTCCTCTTTCTTTTAATTTCTTATTTCGTTATTTTTCCATTAATAGAAGTTTTTTTTGTTTTCAACTTAGTCCTTTAATTACAATTCCTTATATGTTTTTTTTTTAATTTCAGTCCTCATTCTTTTAATTTATGATTTCATTCTTATTCCTTTTATAAAAGTTTTATTTTCAATTTAGTCCTTCAATTGCTATTTCTCATATGTTTTTCATTTTGGTCCTCATTTTCTAATGTTTTTTCCTTGGCACTTTTGTTGAAGTTTTTTTGGCTTTTAATTTCATTATTCAATCAAATTTTTTGTTGTTTTTTTTTTTTGCAGTTTGATCCTCATTCTTTTGATTTGCTTTTTTCTTTTATTAAAGTTATTTTTCAATTTAATTTAACCTTCCAATTGAAAATTTGTAACCCTCTAATGAATGTTTTTTTCACCCTAATTTTTCTTAGATCTTTTTGTGTAATTGATTTTTTTTTTTCTGGTTTCATCTTTCGACATTTAATTTGTTGGGAATTCAACTTTGTACAATCTTATCGTTCCAAATTAGTTTTTTTTTTTTAATGTTGGTTTTATGATTATCTTCAAGTTTTTCCTATGGGTTTATTATGGTTTTATGACTTAGGTACATGTTTTTTTTAATATAAGGTTTCTTTAGTTGTTTTGTTTATGTTTGATTTTTCAAGATATTATTCTAATTCATCTATAATGTTTTTTTTATACAAATGAAGTTTATTTTCTTAAATAAAAAAAATATTATTTTTTAAATAATATTGTTGACGTGTTCGACCTTGCGTAATATTTTTTATGGCGTGAGTTTATTCACTTAGTTTCATTTATATTCTCTTTTAAGTCATAAGTTTTTTTGGGTGTAAATTTATCTTTTATTAATTTAAATAAATAAGTCTAGTAAACACAATGGGTCAATGTTTCCTTTTATATGATTAAATATCTTGATTTGCATTCATCTCTCAAGTTTTTAATTTTTTTCTTGGTTATTGTTGACGACTTTTTTTATTTATATAAATGATTATCGATTTATTTAATTAGATGCTTGTATAGGCTTTTTAATTTATACTTTAAATTTTTTAATATAAAAAAACACATTAAAACAACTTGCATACCTATTATTTTGTTTAAATTTTTTTTATAACCCACGGTAATAAATGGCTACTCTATGCTATTGTGAATTAATCCGGATGTCTGGGGCAAGAACATCCATGTGAGTTCCAATGAGGTCACATATTTCTTTTTTTGTTCACAACCAATCCCACCTTTTACTTCAACTGTAATCATGGTTTGAACAGGAAAAAATTAACTCTCCCCTTGTGCCCATTTCAGAAGAGGAAAATGTTTTGTGCAGTAGCGGACAATGATTTTTTTTTCTTCGCAATCAGGAAAGGGTCCCCACCGCCCCCCCCTCCTATTTTTTTTGGTGTGCATAGCTGCTTCTTTTTTTTTTTTTTTTTTTTCCTGCACAGCCTCCATGCTTATTGCTATTTGCCAATATCTTTTAATTAACTTGCACTTGCCATCCAATAATTTTCCATTCATTCAATGCTTTAAAAACAAGTTTGGAGCAGTAGCTAGGTTTTTGTGGACCAAAGGCTACAATTGGGCGATTGGGAGGTCAGTGCTGTTTTTTTTTTTAACGTTTGAATCTTGAACATTCTCTTGAACTTGATTATAAATTAACCGTCTTACTCGACGTTTCACATAAATTGCTTTGGTGATTTAAATTTTCCACAGTGATTGGTGATAGTCGTTTCTTTAACGGCCTCTACTTTTCTACGAGACCTAACATGTGAACTGTTTCTCAATGGTTGCAACATTTGGAGAACAATTTCTCAATGGTTGTGGCTTTTAACAAACCATTTCTCAATGGTTGTGATTTTTGGCGAACCGTTTTTCAATGGTCATGGAGCTCGAAGAGCCATTTCTAAATGGTTGTGGAGCTTGAAGAGTCGTTTCTCAATGATTGTGGATCTTAAAAAGCTATTTCTCAATGATTATGGGTCTTGAAGAGCCATTGCTCCATGACTGTAGAGCTCAAAGAGATGTTTCTCAACAGTTATGGAGCTTGAAAAGCTGGTTTTTAATGGTTATGGAGCTTGAAGAGCCGTTTATCATAAATTATGGATCTAAAAAAGGTGTTTCTCAATGGTTATGGATTTGACAGAGCTTTTTCTCAATAGTTATAAAGCTCGAAGAGTCGTTTCTCAATGTTATAGAACTCAAAGAGTAGTTTCTTAAAGGTTGTAGGGCTTGAAGTGTCGTTTCTTAACAGTTGCGGATCTCAAAGAGTTGTTTCTTAATGGTTGTGGATTTTGAAGACCTTAATAATTTTGGAGCTCAAAGAGTGTTTTCCAATGGTTATAAAGCTCAAAGAGCTGTTTCTCAATGGTCGTGGAGCCTGAAGAGCCATTTCTCAA
>Ga0325410_1009718_pt1 | contig 10227 bp, 10 predicted proteins | sample PopdelMetagenome_16_FD_206182 | JGI IMG/M metagenome (GOLD analysis project Ga0325410, IMG submission 206182) | Populus deltoides microbial communities from Bellville, Georgia, United States - Xylem-PdIQD-R3 | ecosystem: Host-associated > Plants > Phyllosphere > Stem > Wood/Secondary xylem...
TAATAATAATAATAATAATAATAATAATAATAGCAGCAGCAGCAGTTGAGTAAAACTCAAACTTGCTTACCTCATCAAATCCAATAGAATAAATAAATAAATAAATTAGCAGTCAACTATCTTTCAAATATTTCCTATATAATCTCCTCCACCATGACTCATTCCCCTATCTTTCTTATAACATAGGATTTCTCCTAAAAACTTGAAAAAATACAAAATAAAAACCTTGATCTCAAACTTTCATGGCCTCAAAACTCCTGCCACCAAAACAACTCCCAAACCTCCGTTTCTTTATCACAAGGTCTCTCCACACCTCCTCCTCCTCCTCCCCGTCCCCGTCCTCGTCCTCTATATCCACCGCCGCCGCAGTCTCCCCTCTAAACTTGGCTGAAAAACCTGAACCCGCTTTTCAAAAACCACTCACCGCCATTCAAGATCATGCAAAACCATCATCTATCCTAGACTTTCATGACCACCAAAAACTTTTCTCAAATTTGCCAACCACCAAACTCTTGCATGCATCTTTAAATCTTTACCTGGCTTCTATAAGTCCTATGGTTGATTTTGGGATGTGGGTTATGAACTCTAGGCTTATGGAGACAGATAATATTTTACGTGCTGCTATGATAAAGACCGTAAGGCATACGTTCTTTGAACATTTTTGTGCTGGAGAAGATGTTGTTGAGGCAGGAAGGTGTATTAAGAAAGTTAATGAATCTGGTTTAAGAGGGATGTTGGTTTTCGCTGTTGAATATACAGGTGATAATGATGCTTGTGATCAGAATTTGAAAGGGTTTCTTGATACTGTTCAATCTGCCATGTCTCTTCCTCCATCTTCTGTAAGATTTCAATTTTCCTTAATTTTAGCCCTTTTTGTTTATCAATTTAATTTTACTATCCTTTTCCAATTTTTTTTGATCCGTTAATTAGTTCATATTAGCCAGAGAGTAATTTACTTTTGAAATTAGATACGGGTCCTGCAGCATATGCTAGTTTTACTGCTTGGAATGCAAGCAGAATCCTTCAAATACAAGTGTAAGCAAGTTGTGTCCTGTTGGACTCCACCTCTCATGGTGTACAATATTGACCGTAAGAATTTGGAAATACATGCATCACAGAAAATGACAGCAAGAGCATAGCCAGATTAGTTGAATATTCTTCTTGAGAGGTTTCCTCTCATAAATTGAATACACTAGCTACAAGAGCACATCTTTCCTTCGGTTATATGGTCCGGGTATCCTCGGGCTAGCTTTCGTGTATCCTACCAAGTTTCTTTTGTCTTTCTTTGATGTTGTGAGAAAGAAAACAACCCAGATGTTGAATGCTAATTTTATTATTTTTGTGTACTTACATCAGGTGAGCAGTGTGGTGGTAAAGATCACAGCAATTTGCCCCATAAGCTTGTTAGAGAGAGTTAGTGATTTGTTAAGGTGGCAACAGAGATATCCTTCTTTCAACCTTCCATGGAAACAGAACAGTTTTCCACTTTTTTCTTATTCAAGTCCCTTGTATCATACTCTTAAAAAACCAGAACCATTAACCCCACAAGAAGAGCACGATCTCCAATTAGGCCAGGAGAGATTGTGGAAACTATGTGAAAAAAGTGTCCAGGCCAATATCCCATTAACGGTGGATGCAGAGAAAACGGCTATTCAACCTGCCATTGATTACTTGACATATTCGGCAGCGATCAAGTACAACAAAGATGATAATCCCATTGTGTATGGCACAATTCAAGCCTACTTGAAAGATGCAAAAGAGAGATTGTTACTTGCAACTAAAGCTGCTGACAAAATGAGAGTCCCTATGGGGTTTAAGGTAGTGAGGGGTGCTTACATGTCTAGTGAAAGTAAATTAGCCTCTGCATTAGGTTATGATTCTCCCATTCACAATAGTATTCAAGAGACACATGCTTGCTACAATGATTGTGCTTCGTTCATGCTTGAAAAGATCGCTAATAGCTCGGATGCAGTCATTCTTGCAACACATAATGTTGAATCAGGTAAAGATTTCAAGGAAACATATATGTGATAAATTACAGCTATTGTAATAGAAATTGGATTTGATACAGGATGTTCTGTGTACATTCTATAGGGAGATTGGCAGCAACGAAGGCACTAGACCTGGGGATTAGGAAGGGGAATCCAAAGCTTGAGTTTGCACAGCTATATGGAATGTCAGATGCACTTTCATTTGGTTTAAGCAATGCAGGTTTTCTAGTTAGCAAGTACATGCCATATGGACCTGTTGAGAAGGTTATCCCTTACCTTCTAAGGAGGGCTGAAGAGAATAGGGGACTATTATCTACTTCAAGCATTGACAAGGAACTCATGAGGTGAAGTACTTTAACACCGACTCAAGAATCTGAAAACAAATAAGGGTTTTAGAAAATGGTCTCAAGTCACAAAGGTTTTTACACATGTTTTTTTCTCTGCAGGAAGGAGTTGAAGAGAAGACTTAAAGCTGCAATCTTCTGAAGTGAAAGTTCAAAGCTTTGAGCGACAAGCCGACAACAAGGTCTAGAATTGGAAGATGATCGAAAATGTACATATGTAATCAAAAGCAAATTGCTCAGTAGAACAAAAACAGTTCACGTTATCTTGAAAAAATAATGTTCATAGCAATCTTGCAGCAGATTTTATTATTTCTTCTCTCTGCTCTCACAAAAACTCGACAACATTCTTTCCTTACCCTCAAAGGGACAAGCCTGATAATTTGGATCTAAATGTGTAAGCAAAGAGAGCTTTCATGCGTTCAGTAGAGTGCTTGGACATCAAAGCTTGAAGGAGACTTGCTATAATTAATTCTGTCATTCAAATTCACATGGACAATCAGCAAGTTAACGAGTATCGAAAAAAATGATTTCTAGGCAATCTGAGCCTCAACATTGCCACACTACAAGGACAGATGTTTTTTTATTTTAAAAAAAGACATTTGAAAAGGGCATTGTTTCCATGAAATGAATGGCTGCAATTAACCGCAGCTAGGAGTCTTTTTAATTCTTGGTGTTCATCATGTCCTTTTCTCCCCCTAAATTAAGGAGTCACTGCTTAGGTGGAGTGATGTGGAGATCGGAGCACTTATGTTTTTGTGGTAGGTCAAAAGATAAAATTGCAACTGAAGATTAGATGACGTGAGAAAAAGATCCAAAATGTTTTCCATGTGTGGCTGGCTGACTCAGATTTAAAAGGGGGTGTTTTAGAATGATGTAAAGATTGTTTTTTAAAGTATTTTTTTTTAATATATAAAAATAAAAGTTTTTTTTTTAAAATTAATTTTAATATTCTCAAACGGCCAAATGATGGAACGTATAATTTGGCCTTGAAAAAAAGAAAGAAAAGCACACCTAAATTAATCTTTGCTTCCCGGCAACTTTCACCTTCATCTTGTGTGTCTTCTGTCCATTTCTCTCCCCAATAGGAACAATCACCGTATCTTATCAAGTAGATTTGTGTGTTCATCATAGTGCACTAATGCTACGGAATGGGCTTCACCATAATGTAGTGCCTCAAACTCCATTCCAACTCAAATAATTTAAGTCTATTTCGTGGATGACAAGGCAATTATTAGGAATAAACAAACTTATCACAATCTCCAACATTTCCAGCTGTAAGATCATGACTCTGTTCATTCACAGTGCTGTGCAACATGCTTGATGGGTTCACAAATGTGCAATGCATTGGAAAATGAGGAAGGGAAATTAATTGAAAAAAAAAACAAAACAAAATCAGACAGCTAGAGAATCAAATTAGGTGCATAAAATTCAGCAGAGAGACACAAATTTTTCACATGACATGAAAGAACTTAAGGTACATGAAATGTAAGGAAAGAAAGTCCCAACAACTTGCTCTAATAGTGGATGTCAAAATCATACCAATTGGAGTCCCAACTAGTTGGGAATACACTTTATTTGCCGTGACAGATGAGCAGAAGAGCATAGCATTTCCAAGAAAATGACAGGTATAGATAGAAACCAAATAAAAGATTCCAAAAGCCATCTACCACTGCCCAATGCCCATCACAGCTTAGCTAGCTGCCTTGAATGCTGATGTTATCGAAAGCATGATAATGAAAAGAAAGTTATTGCCAGTCCAGGGAGATGATGTGGCTGGTTAGATCCACATGGGCCAAGTCCTTGCAATAGTTTTCCAGGAGGAGATTATGACAAAAGGGAAGGTGAAAGTGATTCTGTGGAATTTTCTCCACTACAAGATTCAGAATGATGCAATTGCATATGAAAGCAGCAGGAAACCCAGTAATGAGCCCTCTGGCTCAATAGGACCACCCACATCATAAAAAGGGAGGTTCACACATTCAAGCAACACTGCTGGGGGGGGGGGGGTAAATGAAAACGAATAATCATCGACCAACAGAAAGAACTAGCCTGATTGAACAAACAACACGCTAGAGAAAAGTTTTTAGTGGACAAATCAAAATGTTCTGCTGTTAAGAGGATGTGATCAAGGATCAAGGATGACTAAGTTGGCAACCATACCAGGATGATTGAAAGTGATAAGCACCAAATTACTGATAGCAAAGGGACCCCTCAGGGCATATTGGCATATTTGGCCACAATGCGACCCTATGACAGTATGATCAAATAGTGCAGCAGGGATAAAAAGTGTCATCGAACTAATAAGGAGTGCACTCTGGTTCTACTTGACTAAGCCTCGTGATCATCCAAGGAGTTTAGAAAGGAAAGTGCAAAGGATTTCTTTACGAACCACGAACCACATAACGTGGTAATATTAACTTGACAGATTTCCATCACAGATCTTGATAACATTTGTCACCTGATTCCATATAACCGGATCCATGCTGAAGATATGGAAAGAAAATGTTATACTACATTGGTATGAAAAATGATGTACATGAATAACAAGAAAATTGTAGCCAATAAGTATCTCACTACTATTTTTCATGTCTTCTACTTTCAAGATTGGAATAGAGAGTGCAAGAAAGTGGGATTATATTTTCAGCAGCATACCTTGTAGCATAAACGCAGTTAATGTACTCATCGTTTACATGTCATCACATAGAGGGGATAATCCAAGAATTGTTATGAATCATGATCCTCTCAGCCTAAGTATATTGGACAATTCAAAATCATCTAATCTTGGGGTGTGGAAATTGAAAAAGATATGAACCCAGTATGCTTTAATGATAAAATGTCATCCGACTTGAAAGCATACATTATAGATGGTTATTCCAGCACCCATCACACAAACACCAGAATGACAATTCCACTAATTTGAATATATATCTTGTGGTAAATTTATCGATAGACATAAAAATTTTGTACATATAGACCCTAGAAAAACCTAAATAACCAAAAACAAGAAAATGTAACCACAGTAAAAGTAAATTGAAACAAAACCTACTTTTCAGCTCAGGGTCTGGTAACCTAAGGAGCCTTGCAAACCATCCTGTCTTGTGTCAATCGTTCCCATCAACGAAGGAATCCATGGGAACAATTTGCCCAGCTCTTTGCTTATTGTACTGGGCCTTAGTTGCCTGTCCCCGATTCCAAACTTTGCTCTTTCAATTGCTTCCATTACATCTTCCCTTGTCACAATGTCTCCACCTGCAAAAACCAAACTTACTTGATTCATATTTAATAATAAATGATATAATTATTCTCAAGGTATCTAATGCATAAAGCTTGCACTATAAAAGAGGGTATACAAAATTGGGGAGTGGGGTAGAATTACTCAATGAAGATGTAATGAAAAAGAATGGAAATAAAATGATGGCCCACACATGAGGACAAGGCTGCTATCTGTAGTGGATTCAAATTGTCATTGTAGATGGTAAAAGACCACATAACAGCTTATTTATAACATAAACCTTACCTCTTCGAGCAGCAAGTAAAGCAGCTTCATTAATGATGTTTGCAAGATCAGCACCTACAAAGCCTGGTGTCAATGAAGCAACTAGATTACAGATAAGATCTGCATCTTCATCTAAAGGAACCCCTCTCAAATGTACAGCCAAGATCTTTCTCCTTCCTTCTTCATCTGGTTCTCCAACAACTACCTTTCTTGAAAAGCGACCAGGCCGGCAAAGGGCTGGATCCAAAGCTTCCGGCCTATTAGTTGCTGCAATAACCACCACTTTCATTTCTGACTCAAAACCATCCATTTCAGTCAGCAACTACAGAGGCAAAAAAAAGTCAGTTGCGAGGGCAAAACTTTTATTTGGAACAAAATATTCAGAAATTTTGAGGAAAATCTTAAGTCAGAGGATTTAGAGTAACAATGCTAAACAATGACAAAACAAGCAAGAAAGCCAGTTGATTTATCAGAAGTTCTGACAAGAATATAATATGCAAGGTTAGACATGTCTCTGAAGTTTAACATAGTAATTTTAGCAATGCGCATAGTGCCTGACAAACATATGTAATAAGTAGATGAAGTTCTGACAAACATATGTAATAAGTAGATGAAGTTGGACACCAATAACGCAAAAGATTGCATAAATATAGGATTCAGTAAACTACAATATATCCAGTAAAAAAATGGAAACACTGCAAGAGATGCAAGAAGGTTTGAATGATTAGGTTACCTGGTTTAGTGTTTGATCTCGTTCGTCATTGAAACTTCTACCACGTTTTCCCCCAACTGCATCAAGTTCATCGATGAATATAATTGATGGAGAAGATTTTCTTGCTGCATTAAAGAGATCTCTAATCCGAGCTGCTCCTCTACCAACAAACAACTCCACAAATTCACTGGCAGAGACACTGAAAAATGGTACTCCTGCTTCTCCAGCAACTGCACGTGCCAGTAATGTCTTCCCTGTTCCTGGGGGACCAACCAGCAATACACCTCTAGGTAACTTTGCTCCCAGTTTTTGATAATTCATTGCTCCTTGCAGACACAAAACTATCTACAAAGCATGAATCACATCAATGAGTTTAACATAGATATTCTAGAAAGATCCATCAACATAATGGAATCATCAGTGTCTGTAAGCAGAAATCTTGCAAGACAACAAACAAAATATTGAGCTGGTCTCAGATTCAGATTCTAAGTAGGAAATATAATTAAAAGAGATGTCAAGGTATCTATACAATTCTTTATCAATCAGCTTCAGCAAAGATCAAGAAATCTCCAAGAGGATATAAGATATGGTTGGACACGAAAGCAGCAAGACATCACCTTGCTCAGACTCAGAAAGCCTCATGCATAACTAGGGAGTTAGCAAAGAAGTTCAAGTGAGATTAAAATTAGCTTTATGACGTGTTCAAATGCAGACTTGTAACCCCATTAGCATCATATGTAACAACTTCAAGAGTTCTTTATAGAGCAAATACAGCTCGATTACAAAATGGTTAATGATAGAGATACATAAAAGTTAGACTCATTCGTTAATCCCCTCCACTAAATCTTATTATTCTATTACAATTGTGCAGATGAACATAAAATTTAAATAGACTATGACTCTTGACACTTGCTTCAGTAATAAATTGATAACTGGAAGTTGTTTTTTTTTTCTAGAATTATATCTGAATATCTGATATCATTTTATTTCGAGGAAACTTTAAGAGGGGAATTGCTTACCTCCATGAGTTCTATCTTAGCAACATCAACACCCTCCACATCATCAAAAGTGACTTCCTGATTATTTGATCGCCTCTTTCTTGCTGGGCTATTAGCAGCAGAAAGTTGGCGATAGAGGAGCCACATCATAGGAGTCAAGGGAATCCACAAAGATATTATAGTTATAAGCAAACTCCTTATTGACATCAGAATTGATTGAGGGGCTGAGCTGTATGCTGTTCCCTTTGCTCTCATCAAAGTAAGAAGAAATTTCTCGTCACGGTCTACTTTCCTTGTAGAAAATTGCCACTCTGGGGTGGAAGCTCGTGGCCTTGAAAATTTCTTAAATACATCTACCCTTGATGCCAGACCAGTTTTGCTCACAACACGTTCTATTGCAACTGTTTCAGCTGCATTCTCATTTGGAAGATTTAATACTGAAGATTTGTCTTCTGAGTTTTCAGTGCCCACAGAGTCTGTGTTATAGTATATACGACGAGAGCCCTCTTCAAATAAGACGTTTGTAACATAGCCATTTTGAAGGCTGGCTATCAATTCTGAATAAGGAACAATCTTTGGAGATGGCAACGCAGTTAATCTCAAAAACAAGTAGCACATTCCCAATGCAACAGAAATTGAAGTGTAAAGTGTCATTCTTTTTATATTCCTTCTCAAGAACATTCCAAAATCATTCAACACCGACCTAATCGAAACTCCATTCAATCTTATCTTCAATAGCCGCAGTCTTGTTTTCAATCTAAGTGAAAACCTCTTCCTCAAATTACCATTTCCTCTTTTCCTCAAATGGCTCTCTTCATCTCTACTTTTTTCACTGCTCAATGGCCTAAATGAGCTCTTACAAGACATCCCATTTTGAGACTTACAACCACCACAAAACCCCGATAAATGAACCCCGGTTTTTCCATCATAAAATGATGACCTAAACTTGCTCCTCCAAAGCAACAAATGTTGGAGTTTGCCAGCACTGCAAAGTCCCAAAGAAGGGATCAAAACTGGACTGTAACAAATAGTTGAATTTCTCATCAAAGATTTAGTATTTCCATTATCGACTCCAGAGTTCAGTTTAAAATTCAAGAACCCGTTATTGCTAACAGCAGAAAAAGAAGCCATGCCTCTTCAAAACAACAACAACTAGCTTTACCAAGAAAATCAAGAAATATCCATTACTAGCATGAACCTGTCATTTGGGATTCCGCAAGAAATCATACATAAGAACCTGCTATAAACCGTCGAGACCTTAAATAATTGACGTGGTTCTTACCTGGTTTTTGTAGAAACTGGAAACAAACTGAGGAATGGGCAACTACTGTATTTGTGCTTGTTCAGCGGTGAAGATAAGAAATTTTTTTTGGGTTTATAAGAACCCGAGGATTGGGTTTTTTCACTCTATAGCAACAATCACACGTGTGGTGCCTGTACTATAGTTGAGTCCCCATATTACTAATTTGATCTGTTGAGTCCTTTTAGTAGTTAAGGTTTAGCAACTCCATTGGCATTGATCTTTGGAACTGTCATATTGAAAAAACGTTTCGAGTTTTATCTCAGATTTTAAAACTCTTTAAAATTGAGAAAATAAATAAATTTATTCCCGTTAAATGCTTTTAAATGAAAAATTAATTGATAAATATCATCAATTTTTGTCTTTTTAGATAAATATTTTTACACATAATTGCTAATTTTAGTAAATAATAAAAGGTAAAAAAAATAAAACTTCAAGAAAAAACGAGTTGAACTAAGATAATAATGACAAAAATGAGGATTTTAGCGAGATAGAGAGATGAGTGAAATTGAGAGAAGAATGTAGGTTATCGGAGGGAAATTCTCATTCGTAGGATGAAAATGTTTTGATTTATAAGAGGGAAAACAAATTATTCTTTATTTTTGTAAATTAAAAGGATGGTTTGGGTTCTTACATTTTTTTTATTTTAAGATTATCTATCTTTTTCTTGAGTATAAAACAATCAAATTTCATTTCCTAAGCTTGTTTTTTTAGAAGTTAAAGAAGAAACCGGGTTTCAAAAAAATTTAATTTTTTTTTGTTAAAAATAAATATTTTTTTGTATGTTTTGGATTATTTTAATGCGCTGATCTCAAAAATAATTTAAAAAAATAAAAAAAAACATCATTTTGATGCATTTCGGCACGGAAAATACTTTGAAAAGCAAATGCAATCACACTATTTGTTTTTACATTTCAAAAGCGTTTTTGAAAAAAATTAAATTAAATTTTATTTTATTTCTTACTTCAAATTAATATTTTTTGGTGTTTTTAGATCATTTTGATGCGCTGATGTTAAAAATAATTCAAAAAAAATTATTATTTTGATACATTTCCGAATAGAAAACACTTTAAAAAACAACCACACACGTGCGTTACCCACTAATGATGTCGGAAAAAAAATATGTGTGACTATAAAATATGTTATGAAGCTAGCATAGTTAAATTTCAATAACATGTAGCCATAAAACTTCTTGATACAATCCCAAATTATATTAATAACGAAATTATTTCTAAGCATAGGAAACCTTCTACCCCTTGATTATCCTCCTCGCATTGCCTTTTTCTTCCTCTTCCATTTTCCCTTTTCCTTTGGCTTCAACTAGAACAAGTGTAATTGTTATTTACTATTTGAGTTAATTTACTATTTAGTGTCTTATGTTAATTT
>Ga0325410_1009721_pt1 | contig 10224 bp, 7 predicted proteins | sample PopdelMetagenome_16_FD_206182 | JGI IMG/M metagenome (GOLD analysis project Ga0325410, IMG submission 206182) | Populus deltoides microbial communities from Bellville, Georgia, United States - Xylem-PdIQD-R3 | ecosystem: Host-associated > Plants > Phyllosphere > Stem > Wood/Secondary xylem...
TTAACTTGGAAATTAAACTGTGTACATATATAATAATACCTTAATAAAAATTTATGAGATGCAAGACTATATAAGCAATCAAGTCACTAACTTTAATTTACATGCTTTATCAGTTTTTTTATTTTGTCGTGGGCGTGCGCGCAACGCGACATCGTCTGGCGATGGCGGAGGCTCTTGTCGTGCCTCCTGTCAACGTGTTATGTATTGGAAAGGGTTTTAGATTTAATCATAAAATTATAATTAATGTTTATGAGTCGCCGTCTAGTATTATGATCTCTAGGAGTCTGCGAGAGTCTAAGTAAAAGATTGGTTGTGCAAGGGAAAGACGCATCATCCCCAATGCACCCTACCTAAGATAAGCTGCATTGTTATTTGATTGTTTTTTTTGCCGGGTTTCTATTTGTTAGTCTTTTCTAAGGTTCAAGGCAAATATCTCTTCATAGAGAGTCTCTACCTTATCGGGTTAAATCATAATCGTTCTAAAGTCTGAATTTTAGCATTACATTTACACCTTGTATCTTGTATCTTTAATACTCGAGGGTGTACTTTATAGTGTAGTTTTACACCCATAGATATTAAAGTCTATATTTGGACCCTAGAAAAAAATAGGTTGGAAAAAAGTTTTTGATATTTTGGTCAAGTTCTAATTGTAACACCCCACCTCACTAGCAAGATATTGTCCGTTTTGGGCCTCCCAGTCCACCTAAATCCAGGGCTTCCACTCAGGTCCCCCTCACGGTTTTATTCTTGGCAGCCACGCATGGCCCCAAAATGCGTCTTACTAGTCAAGGTGAGCATGCACTTATGAAGCCCTGGCTCTGGACACTCGCTTTTGATGTGGGATCTTACAATCCCCCCACCTTAAGACGAGCCGTCCTCGACTCTGATACCAAATGTAACACCCCACCTCACTAGCAAGATATTGTCCGCTTTGGGCCTTCCAATCCACTCAAATCCAGGGCTTCCACCCAGGTCCCCCTCACGGTTTTATTCTTGGCAGCCACGCATAGCCCCAAAACACGTCCTACTAGTCAAGGTGAGCATGCACCTATAAGGCCCTGGCTCTGGACGCTCGTTTCTGATGTGGAATCTTACACTAATGGATAATCATAAACTGGTTATGATATCCATTTTGCATTTTAAAACGTGAAAAAGATGCAATTTTTGTTTTTATGAAGATATACTTGGAAAAATTTTAGAATTTGGCCGTAGCATGAAAACAAAATATTTTTTTGAAAAGGAAAATTAATTTAAAAGTTTTGGAGATTTTTTTAAAATGTTTTGAATTTTTTTAAAAAATATTTCAGAGAAAACCAGGTATTTTAATACCGGATTTTTATTTCATAGTGTAAGTATACAACTTGATATTATGCAAAATGGATAGAAAAATATTTGAGAAAATCATAATTTTTTAAAAAGATTTTTGAAATTTTTTGAAATTTTTTTGTTCCTTGTTTTTTTAAAAAATAGGGGTCGGGCCGGATTTAGCCCAACCCACTGGCCCAGCCCAAAGTGGGAAGCTAAATTCTGCATGCAACGACCGCAGTAGTGAGCACAGGGACGGTTGATGCAAGGCAGGGATGGAGAACCACCTGAGGTGGTAAGGGTCTGTTGTCGTGCTGGTGGAGAGGACGGTGTCTTCGCTGGCGATTGCAATGGTGGAGGTCGGCATTGGTCACAACAAGAAGAAATAAGGAGAAGAAAATTTATAGGGGAGAGAGAGAGAGAGAAGCGGTGTAACTACCACGTGAGATGGTTTGATGGCTTCTTGTGGTGGAGATGATGGTGGGAAGACCGGTGATGAGTGGTGGTGGCTGAAGGCCATGACAGATATAGAAAGAAGAGAAAGGAGTGGTTGCTGGAAAACTGAATGGGAAAGGCTGGTTTTCGACCAACTTTGCATTCTATTTTCTCCTCCTTTAGACCCTGAACTGCACCTTCATTTATAGGCGGTGGAAGAGAGAAATCTTATTTACACTGGGGAAAAATTTCAGCCCTTGATTCAGTTGGGAAAGATCTCAACCGTTGGTTCAAAATAGGCATCTTGAGTTATCAAATATGCAGGAAAAGGCTAACTAGGCTGGCCTTTTTAGGTCGGTGCTGGTGCCGATGAGCTGTCATTCAACCTAAACGGGCAATATAGAGTTGTAGAGAAATTGCAGAGGATCATTTGAAAACAAGATTTGTCAAATTTTATGGAACAATGAAACATTAAATGCACTTGTAAAGTAGGCACCCAGGCAGTTTCTTTCGGGTAAAAGAAGAAGATAATGAATAGTGACTAGACGACGTGTCGTCTGGTCCCTTCCCTTTTTTTTTTTCAATACTTAAAACGGTGCCGTTGTAGGTTTGAATTAGGGATTTTGCCAAAGTTCAATATCGTCCTCTAGCTCTCAATTTGTTTTAATTAAACTCCTAATCGACCCCAAACTTTTGATTTAATGTAATTAAGTCCATGATGAACTTCAATTGGAACCCCGAAGTTACGCGCCTATTGTGATATGGTCCTTGGTCTCATATTTGTTCAATTGAACCCCTAATTGACTATTAAACTTTTAATTTCTTCAATTTCACCCCTGGTTTTTGTCAATTAAGCCCCTATAGTTTGGCATTTTTTATAAATTGATCTTTGACTGTTAATTTCTTCAATTTAGCCCCTAATTGACCTCAAAACTTTAATTTTCTTGCAATTTGACCCCTAATTTCAATCAATTAACTTGGTAAAAATTAAATTTGATCTCTTAAAATTCTAATCTTTTCAATTAAGCCCAAATTAGGCTCCCAAACTTAATGTTTCACCAATCAAGCTCCAAATAGAATTAATTTAACTGATTTAAAGTATAATTAAGTCATTGCACTTAATTAAATCCTTTAATTGGAACCAATTAACTCTTAAACATAATTAAAATTCAATTTGGTCCATGATTAAATCAAATTGGCTTATTATAAATTTAATTATGTCCTTGGACTTAATGTTTTTGTAAATTCATCCAATGATCATTTAATTTGACCTTAAATTTGCATTTGTTTCTCCATTTTTATGCATAATAGAGTACAACTAGGCCTTGAATTTTCTCTAAAATTGCAGCTTGATTCCCCGGTTTGCTTTCTCCACGTTGCTAGCCTTTATTATTAATTTTTTATTTTTATTTTGAAAAAAAATTTGATTTTTAGGGAATAACTCAGAATTTTTATAATGTTGATAAAGTCTTGAAATAAACACATTATTAATGTAAGCATTTTTCATTCCTAAAGTCTATAGGTTTTTTTTTTTTGTAATTTGTTGAATATATTTTTTTTTTGTATTGCCATAATAATTGAATAGTTTGTTGAATTTTAATTGTTATTATTGAATTTACGTTGTAATTTATAATTGAATATATAGGAATAAATTCTAATTTTACTCTATTATTGCATGATATATGTTTAATTATTTCCATTAATTTTAATTGTTATTTGTATAGATGTTAGGTTATATATAAGATTTTTGAATGGGGACAATTGATTATGGCTATTGTCAATATTTGTAGGTTTGAAAACTTTGGGTAGTCTCTAGTATAAAGGAGGTGCTGTCGATTTTTTTTAACAATCAAATTTAATTATGTAATTATTCGTATAAAATTATATAGATGCGTAGAACAAAATTAACAACTCGTTGCTCACATATGATCGCAACTAGTTCTTATAACAGTGAAGATGACATGTCCTTAGGTGCCAATTAAAAAGAGACAACTGCGCCAACTCGTGATGTTGACTCTTTCAGCAAAGTTTCACAGCGCAGAGGCGGTGTGCCTTCATAGAAAATTCATTCACCCACAAGTTCGAGGCACATTAAAAAGACGACATTTCAATGTAAGTTTGTTTTATTTTTAATTATAACATAATTTATGAACAACTAATAAATATTTTATTAATTTAATTTATTTTCATGTTCACAAACATTGAGGCCGCTCGAGTAATATTATCGGTGTTTAAATCATTGATGGAGATCTCATTATTTCAATGGAGTCAGGTTTCCAGACATCCTGAATAGAGACCTTATATCAATGCATGGTTTGACAAAATTGAGGTTGATGTTATTTTCTAATTTCCAGCTTATTTTTAATAAATTATTATTATAATTGTAAATAAATTATTTATACACAGGACAAATTCGACTGGAACAATGCGTTTGACAATGTTGTGAGGAGGATGTGGGAAAATCACGCGGCAACTAGGTAATATCGAAAACAATATGATGTTTTTTTTATAAAAAAATTATGTTTTGAAATCTAATTTGTCACTATGGAAGCAGGTTGCGTGATTTTTGGTATGAAGCACAAAAAAAGCAAAAAAAACACGAGAGATAACGGTCTCCAAGGTTGAAACAATGCGGCGGGTTGGAGGAATTTCAAACCGCTATACATCCCAGGAGATATATGGTTGTAATATATTGAGCACGTGATGTCTAAGCGGTTCACACGACGCTCAGAGTCTGGTGCTTGCAACCAGAATCGACAAATTCATGGTTCGGTGACAACACACACAGACGGCTTTGTTCCGTTTGCTGCACATGCAAAACGAATGGTAAGATTAATTTAAATGAAATATATCATTAATTAATGTGCTGTTACTTAATTAATTTTTTTTATCTTACAGGCTATGTCTCGTAGATGCGAGCCAAGCCAAATGGAGCCGTTTGTAGAGACGCACGTGCGGAGTGAAGACCGTTAAAAGAGAGGGTGCACCAGTTCATTGCAAGTCGCGCTCAACACTTTGTGGTATGTTTGTTCAACCATTTTATTTTGTAAGTTATTATTTTTCATTTTCAAGAGACCTATAATAGCCAGTTAAGAGAGAGATATGGGTACGATCCTTCGACCTATTCAGATTTGTGGATGGAGGTAGGATCATCAAGTGGACCTAATAAAAATCAGGTGTATGGGCTCTTCAATACTATGGTCGATAACTTGTGGGTGTCCCGTAGTGTCTCAACCATTGGGAGCTCCCAATCAGTATCGACCATCCAATCTAAGAAGTTCGTGACCTTGCAGCAACACATAACTCATCTCACCAAAAAATACAAGCAGCTATCGGCAAATTATGAATAACACACGGCTCATCTCACTGAAAAATATGAGCAACTCTCGACGAATTATGAGCTACTCCGCCAAATGGTCATGAACATTACATCACAAAAGGATGATACATGTGCGCCTCCTTTTTGGCCGTATGGTCTCTAGAACAACCAACCTCCTCCTCTTTCTCCTCCTCCAACTCCGCCATTGTTTTAGTTTAATATTTTTTTGGAAACACATTAAATTTGAAATGAATATTATTTAACCAATTTTTTTTAAAATTTTTGATGTTTAATAAAATTTTATTTGCATAATTGGTTTTTTTACTATTAATTTATATTATTTATTCTAAATAATGTTTTTAAAAAATCTTAAAAAACCCAACTGATGGATTTACCGACAGACTTTCTCCGTCGGCATTTCACCGAGAGTTGAGAAATATTTACTAAAAAAGCCACACTTATCGACATCTTCATCAACGGATAAAGTCCGTTGGTATTTTACCGAGAGCTGAAAAATATTTACTAACAATCCCACAATCAGTGACGCCTTCACAGACGGATAACATTCACCGATATTTTACTGAGAGTTAAAAAATATTTATTGAATATGCCACTATCATTGACAGAATATATTCGTTGGTATATTTCCCGTGGGAATATTTTTATTTTTTGCTCGCATTTTCCATTTGTAAAACCATCGGTAATTTTTTTTTCTTCGACAGACTTAGTGATGGAATGAGGTATTACCAACGAAAGATATCCTAACAGACACTTTCCATCGGTGATTGAGTTGGTAAAAAATTACCAACGAAGTCTAAATTTCACACCAACGGATTCGATCCGTCGGGAAAACTATGAAATCTCGTGCTTTCAAGACTTGATGTATCATACTAACATTTATAGACAAGGCTCGTAATTTGTAAATTAGATAGTGTTCATATATAACAATACATGATATATGCATTAACTTCATTGTTTTGGAAAAAAAAAAAAAATAAAACCTTAATAGATCAAATTTTTATTAATTAATGTATAAATTATTAAATTATTAATTTATCAATTAAATAATTTCTTAATTAACTAATAAATTTTCAAGGACCTAAAAATATTAATTTATAGAGGTTTTGTTGTACTTTCATTTTATATTTCAACTCAACATAATATAGCATATCAATCCAAACACAACATGAGATAAAATCAGGAAAAAACCATTTCAAACAACTACATTCAAATCAACTTACCGGTTGTTATTATAAACTACCCCCTCCTTAATTTTGTATACATTGTAAGAGAACATTGATTCAAAAATAAAAGATTTTATTAGTTTAGTTGCTTATGAAGCAATATATATATATATATATATATATATATATATATATATGGAGAGGCTATTGTAAAATATGATACAAAGTTCTTTGAAGAAAAAGAAGAAAAATAAAATATATGAAATTTGCACCAATTAGTTTAAGCTTGATGGTAATTAGTTGATTCAAATCAATTCTAGAAAGATTATGAAGGATCTAAATGGAGGATTTTAAGCATTTTTATGAATAAATTACCACAAAAACATTGCATAGGAGAATGAATGATGCTGATATTCCATATCGTCTAGCTAGGTCAACTTGTTTATGAGTATTACATAATCTTATCTTTTAACATCTAATGGACCACATGATAGGACAATTGAACATCTTCAAATAGCATCTTAAGATAATTTCATTAACTTTTAAGCTGAAATTCTTGAAGTAGCTTTCAAGACTTCATGTATTCATACTAACATTTACATGGCAAGTAACAAATATGTTATTTGGACCACTTGTTATAAGAAATTATGATATGCAAGACTATATAAGCAATCAAGTCACTTACTTTAATTTGCTTTTTGGTCATATTGATATGACACAATTTAATACAGAAAATGACTAATCATTACCTTGGAAATTAGATAGTATTCATATATAACAACAATACATGATATGTGCATTAACTTCAATACTTTGGAAAACAAATAAATAAAGAATACCCTAATAAATTAAATTTTTATTAATTAATGTATAAACTAATAAATTAATAATTTATCGATTAACTAAGATCTCAATTAACTAATAAATTTTCATGGTCCTAAAATTTATAGAGGCTTCCTAGTTAACACTATGTATATATCCAAACACAATATGAGATACAATATTGTTTTTCCCTTCAAATAAGCACATTCATCAAATCAATCGATTGTTATAATAAACTACCATGTATCTATTTTAAGAAAAAAAATGATTAAAAAATAAAGTATTTGATTAGTTTTAGTTACTTTTAAACAAACATAGTATAATTTTGGTTGTAGAGAGGCCACCAGAAAAGAAGAAGAAAGAAATATATGAAATTTGCTCCAATTAGATTGAGATTGATGTCAATAAGTTGATTCAAATCAATTTTAAAAAGATTCTAAAAGATCTCAATGGAGAGTTTTTTTGCATTTTTATGAATCAATTACTACAAAAAAAAAAAATTACTTATAATATTTCACGTTGTCTTGGTCAACTTATTTATGAGTATTATGTAATCTTACCTTACAACATAAATAACAATAAAAAAAAAATTTGATTTTAAATAAATCTATTCAAATTAAGCAGTTGATGCGTACTAGAAACTTAATAATAATAATATACATAAATGATTCAAAATTTAAATTGAACCATATAATGAGAAGGTGTTACGCCACACATCAAAATTATGAAATTTATTATGTTTAAATAATACTTCCATACTAAACATATAAATTTTCTTATAATAAGTTTCCTGGTTCATATTGTAAAAGGAGTGATAACGGAATTTGAGATGACTATTATAACCCAATAAAGACTGATGTTTTTTCTTCTGTATAATAAGTAAAGAGGTAGTTGCTAGTACTAAGGACAGCATTGTCTACTCAAACAGAAAGATTTAATAGTATTGAAGACAGTCTGTCAAGTGGTTGGTATCAATCACTAAGGTTGTCCAATGCAGATCATGTGGTCGGTATCTATCATTATTCAATCTGCTTTTAGGTATCTGCCATTAATGATTTCACACATGTGGCTAAAACGTGGATGTGGAAAAATGTCTTTATCGTTTTTAATCTCTAATGCAAACTGATATGAGACACCTTTTGTCTTTCCCATCTTCGAGACATGCGTGATTCCTTGTCCATATTTCGTATTTATACCTCTTGGAGGGAAGTATAAGACCTTACGTCAGGGTTTAGTGTTCGACTGGGACGTTGTTTGCCAGGCATAAATGGAGTAGGGCTTTCAATAATTTTTGCCCATTTCAGTTGTTAGAGCATTTCCCGTTTTGACTAGAAAAAACTCATATTCTCTGTGAATTCAACTTTTGAATCCCTTATCTGCATCACTGCATGGAGGACCAAAAAACTAAAGTTAGAATGGTCCTCGTCTAATCAATGCATGCTAGAAAAATATTGGCTCCTTTTCATTCTTTACTCTTTACGTATATAATTTTCTTAGTTCTCGTCTATCTCCTATAAGATTTAATAAACAGAAAAAGAAAGAAGATAAAAGCTTGTTCTAAATGAAATGGATCACTAGGAGCAAATGATTTCAAGTTGAAATGATCAAGGAAACAGTTGGTCTTCGTGTGTGTGTGTGTGTGTGTGTGTGTAAGTTGAAAAACCTACAGCTTATGTTACGCTGCCAATTCAACAATCAGAATTGCCAAACTCTGAGGTCAAGTGAAAAAAATCCTTGAGAACCAACTCAGATGAAAAAACAAGAAAACTGCCGTCAGCCAAGGCTTCAAGAATCTCTCAGTTTATCACTCTCCTTGACTTTGCACTAGCTATAACTCAGTGTCGCATAATCGGATCATAAAATTAGACACCATTCTCCGAGCAAAAGAAATATAGCTCAGGCTGTACCTGAAACAGCTCAAACTGGGCAAATAAGTATTGCGAACAAAAAGTTCAGAATTTGGCCCCATATGATGAGCTTGCTGAAGTTTGTTCAATCATTTATTTTTAAAAACATCCAAAAAGTAACACTATTTAATTAACTTTTAAGCTCTAGCTTTCAAGACTTGTTGTATAGTAATAGCATTTACATGATAAGAATCGAATATATTATTTACACCATATGTTATAAAAATTTATGATATGCAAGATTATATAAGCAATCAAGTCACTAACTTTAATTTTCATGCTTGTCATGTTAGGAGTATTGATATGACACAATATTATTACAGATAAGGCTCATAATTTGAAAATTAGATAGTGTTTATATATAACAATACATGATATATGCATTACCTTTAATGTTTTGGAAAAAAAATAAAAAAAATAAAACCTTAATAGATCAAATTTTTATTAATTAATATATAAATTATTAAATTATTAATTTATCAATTAAATAATTTCTTAATTAACTAATAAATTTTCATGGACCTAAAATTATTAATTTATAGAGGTTTTGTTGTCCTATCATTTTATATTCCAAGTCAATATAAGATAGCATATGTTAGTCCAAACACAACATGAGATAAAATCAGGAAAAAACTATTTCAAACAACTATGTTCAAATCAACCGGTTGTTATTATAAACTACCCCTCCTTAATTTTGTATACATTGTAAGAGAAAATTGATTCAAAAATAAAAGATTTCATTAGTTTTAGTTGCTTATGAAGCAATATAGTTTTTTTTTTTTGGAGAGGCTATTGTAAAATATGATACAAAGTCCATTGAAGAAGAAGAAAAATAAAATATATGAAATTTGCACCAATTAGTTTAAGATTGATGGTAATTAGTTGATTCATATCAATTATAGAAAGATTATGAAGGATCTAAATGAAGGATTTTAAGCATTTTTATGAACAAATTACCACAAAAACATTGCATATGAGAATGAATGATACTAATATTCCACATTGTTTAGCTAGGTCAACTTGTTTATGAGTTTAAAATCTAATAGACCACATAATAGGACAATTGAACATCATCAAATAACATCTGGTTATTTTTAGGTAAGATAATTTAATTAAATTTTAAGTTAAAATTCTTGAAGTAGCTTTCAAGACTTCATGTATTCGTACTAACATTTACATGGCAAGTAACAAATATGTTATTTGGACCACATGTTATAAGAAATTATGATATGGAAGACTATATAAGCAATCA
>Ga0325410_1009725_pt1 | contig 10220 bp, 12 predicted proteins | sample PopdelMetagenome_16_FD_206182 | JGI IMG/M metagenome (GOLD analysis project Ga0325410, IMG submission 206182) | Populus deltoides microbial communities from Bellville, Georgia, United States - Xylem-PdIQD-R3 | ecosystem: Host-associated > Plants > Phyllosphere > Stem > Wood/Secondary xylem...
GAGATAATTTACTGCTATCAATAACGCGAGAGACAAAAATCCAAATCTCCTGACCCTGACCCGCGCTAGCCATCTTCCCTACTTCAATTAACTACGACCTATTAATCATTGAATTTGAAATAAAACACTGAGTTTTACGTAAAATTAGTCCTTCAATATTCAATTTCCCGCAACAAAAAGTGAAGCCGTAATTCATAACTAGCAGCCTAGCAGGTCTTCCTGCTTCTTACAACGCAAAACCAGCCAAGTTGCACTCTGAAACTAACACGTGTCACTCAGATTCGCATGAACTCCCTAAAATAAAATCCGCCAAGAACTCCAAATTACCATCGCCACCCATTTTTATTTTTTTTTTGTTGTGTTTCGTTGCCTAACAGCGAAAAAGGCAAAACGAGCTCTTATTTAATTACATCCACCACCAGATCTACTCTATCTGAAACCATCACGGCGCCGTTTTATAGAGAGAAACATTCGCGAAGATTTAGAGAGAGAAAGTGGAGGATTGAGAGGGGGCGATGGAGGAGAGGATAATGGCTAGGCTAGAATCGGCGGTGGCGCGATTAGAAGCACTTTCGTTGAGAGGGGGAAGTGTGGCGGGGAGTGGCGGGAATGATGCTTCAGCGACGGATCCGTCGATTTTAGCGTTCGAAGATTTCATGGGGGCATACTTCGGTAGGGTTTCGAGCGCTGGAGTGAAGATTGGAGGACAAGTTTTAGAAGTCACGAAGATTCTAGAACAAGCTCTTAACATGCAAAAGGAACTTCTCATTAAGATCAAGCAAACACAGGTACTAAATTATTAATTTTTTCTTAATGTTTTTTGAGGTTTTAATTTAAAAGTAACGAAGTTGGCGCCATGACAATTCATGTGTTTGACAGGTCGATTTTGATTTAGTTTTTAATTATTTTTTTTCTGTTGAATGGAAGGTTTGTTGAGAAAGTGTAAATGCTAATGGCCCTGTGGAATGGGAACTTGAAATGTTATGAGAATGTATGAATATTTCATGGCTGGAAGGATTTATTTGAGAAATCACTGTTAATTTTAGGTTCTTATGAAGTGTCATCTTCGGTGACAATCTAACTGAGAACGGTCATTGTTGCACGATGAAGTGAAATTCATGTTAGAATATTTAATAGGAAAAGTATGTCTTCGTTATTTATGGTATCATTGTTCTCTGGTGGTCAATGTACTTGACGTTGTAAATATTGAACGAGAACCTGAAGATGGGATAGAAATAATGGGTTAACATAGAAGCAGTGAAGGGTTCAAGATACTGGTTAGGGGCTTGCTGTCCTCTTTTGATTTCCTTGGAAATTTCCATTGATAGAGAAAATGAAATTTCGTGATGTTGAATGGCTCCTTCTATTGGTGCAGAAGCCCGATCTTGCAGGATTGGCTGAATTTCTCAAGCCATTAAATGAAGTGATCATGAAAGCAAATTCAATGACAGAGGGAAGGAGATCTGATTTCTTTAACCACCTGAAGGCAGCTGCTGACAGTTCCACAGCTTTAGCCTGGATTGCCTACACTGGAAAAGATTGTGGTAAGTGAATTTCGTTGTCTATTCTATATTCTAATAGCATATAGGTCTTGATTCTTCCACGTAAAACTCTGATATTGTTTTCTTTCTTTTATTTTTTTTATTTAAGGTATGAGCATGCCTATTGCGCACGTGGAAGAAAGTTGGCAAATGGCTGAATTTTACAATAATAAGGTACTTTATGATCAGCTGGATCCTTGCAACTCACTATAAGGAGCTGCCACTAAGTAGGGATGTTCTCTGTAATTGTTAGCTGTAGGAAGAAAATAGAACTGTTAACTTGAAGAGGATGTTTCTGAACCAAAAAGGAAAGTTTTGCATTAAAAGCACGCCTTGATTAATGTATAAAGCATCGTCTTTCAAGGAGTCCCTTGACTTTCTATATTAAAAAATTAGCCACCAATCCTGCAAATTTTTTTATTTTGATTTTGCCATATGACTTTATACAAATCTTTCTTCTGTAAACCTTTGTAGTCTTATTTGGTGTTTGATACCTGCATTGAACCACCCTGTATTCACATTATATTGTTGCAAATGAAAACGAGTTATTTAGTGAACAAGGAAACTATATTAATCGTTGCTAACATTTTGTTCTGTAAAATTCAGATTCTTGTAGAGTACAAAAGCAAAGACCCAAATCATGTTGAATGGGCCAAGGCTTTGAAGGAGTTATATTTACCAGGTTTGAGGGATTATGTAAAGAGTCATTATCCCTTGGGTCCAGTGTGGAGTGCAACTGCCAAAGCAAAAGCTGCTGCACCAAGCGCTCCCGCTCCTCCACCTCCTCCACCAGCTTCTCTCTTCACTTCTGAATCTTCTTCTCCTTCATCATCAAAGCCAAAAGTAGGGATGGCTGCTGTTTTCCAAGAAATCAGTTCTGGGAAGCCTGTGACTTCAGGTAATCTTATTTTTCACTTTCTCCACTAAAAAATAAATTTGTCAAAAGATATCTTGGGTCATTGTTTTTGCTTTCTCATGTCCCAGGTCTTAGAAAGGTCACAGACAATATGAAGACAAAGAACCGTGCTGATAGAACTGGTGTTGTTGGTGCTAGTGAAAAAGAAAGCCGTACTAGTTCACCCTCTTTCTCCAAGGCAGGGCCTCCAAAACTGGAGCTTCAAATGGGTCGTAAGTGAGTATTTGTAATTTTGAAAATGGTTTTGATTTTAATTTTAATCATCAAGTTGACATGGAATGTGATTTGTATATCGTGTCTTTGGTTGCCCCTTTTTGCAGGTGGGTTGTTGAGAATCAAATTGGAAGAAAGAATTTAGTAATTGATGACTGTGATGCAAAACAGTCTGTGTATATTTTTGGATGCAAAGATTCAGTTTTGCAGGTTCAAGGTAATTTTTATACTTTGTAAAAATATACAAATGCAAACCAACCATCTATGGACATTGCCCAATATCATGTTCTCTGTTTAGAAATCCACAAGCAGCTTAGTTGATTCTCACAATCTGCAGGGAAAGTTAACAATATAACAATCGACAAATGCACTAAGATGGGGATTGTATTCATGGTTAGTATGAGAAAGTCTGAAAGAAAAATGCAAATATAGTTTACTGCTCTGATGTACCATTACACCTTTTGAGTTGAATGCTTATTTTATTTGATAAACAGGATGTAGTGGCTGCATGTGAGATTGTGAATTGCAGTGGTGTTGAGGTGCAATGCCAGGTATCTTATTTCAAATTATATTTGACTTTGTTATTACTGTTTTTTTAATTGGAGATAAATAAGTATTAATGCTTATTCTATGGATTATGGATTACAAGCATGATCTAAGTTACATCTAAATTTATCCTCTGCTCTAGGGTTCTGCTCCAACAATTTCAGTGGACAACACGGGAGGCTGTCAATTATATTTAAGCACAGGTTCTTTGGGGGCATCTATTACTACTGCTAAATCTAGCGAGATCAATGTATTGGTACCTGGTGCAGAACCAGATGGAGATTTGGTATGCTTTCAACTTTCAGATGTTTTCCTTCTACCCTGCTTAATCCACAGAGATTTAGTTCGTCATCCCTTTTCTATGTCACTTTTCTTGTCTTGTGGTTGGGTGGGGGGTTTGAATGTTCAAATTCCATCACTCTCTTAATAGCATGCTCGAATCAGTCAGATTCCTTTTGTTGCAATTTTTTTGAAATTTTACATTCCAATCTCCTCAGAAATGGCTTCCCGTGTCTTCATTTGTAGGTGGAGCATGCCTTGCCACAACAGTTCATTCATACGTTCAAGGATGGCCAGTTTGAAACTACTCCTGTCTCCCACTCTGGAGGGTAACTGAATCAAGTTTCTATCACCTGATGCTGATTTCTACTTTCCTATTTTATTTATTTATTTTCTTGATGGCTGAGGGGTGGCTTCAATACATGTTTTTTTTTCCTTGATTCAATTTGCCGTAGATACATGATTGTGATGCATGATACATTTTCTGTTCCTGCCCTTCTTTATTGCTTGGGTATATTCAGACTTTTTGGAATTTTCTGCATGATTTTTATTTGCAGGGTTTGTCTCTCCATGCCTGTCTTGTTGTGAGGTTCTTGTAACTGCCATTTTTGTTGCAATGAGAATGAATTTTTGTATTATTCTGTGTTGACGAAGCCTGGTTTTAATCTCTATCCATACTTCTTTCCCTTGTCTCTCTTGTGTTGGTAAACTGAATTTGTGAAGATTTAGTCAATCGAGTTCGAGAAGTCGTTGAAACGTCGGTATATAAACATGTCGTTTGCATGAAATAGATGCTGTAAATTCAATCAGATGCAAGTCTCGTCTAGGCTAATCCTTTAGCCCTTTGGCTAATTAGCTTGATTAAACAGTTATTCCAACAACGGACTCTCTTCTTATGAGATGAGCAATGAACTGGTGTGTTGGGTTCAAATTTGAGATACGACCTGGGTTACATCCAAGATTATCGATGTGGTCTCGTTGCTGGCACGCTGAATTATTTGCTCCACTTGTCTAGGAGTGGTCTCTCGTAAATTTGACTTGTGGGTGGGTTGTTAGGTCTTGCATGGGAGTCATGAGGGGTGAATTAGTAATGCTGCTACTATGGTGGTGCACTGTTTTGCTGCTGCACATGAATGGTGGATGTGGGGATAGTCAACAAAACATGGTTTGCCATTCGCACCGGATGCTGTACATATTCAATTATTTAGGTGTGACATCCATCCATGAACGTCACTTACTAGCTTTTACGGAGGAAGTGGGGCCTAAATTTCAACTTTCAACTGGGTAGGTGGCTGAGGCTGGTGGAAGTTGCCAGCCTTTTCCAAGTAACTTCTGGCCCAACCAGATCCATCTTGATTCTTGATAATACGTTTATTGATGATCTCATGTTTATCTGATGTTTATTGGATGAAATTTAAAGTATGTTAAAATATTTTTTCAATTTTTTTTAATATTAACACATTGAAAATATTAAAAAAAATCAATTTGAAATAAAGAAAAATAAAAAAATATTTTTTCCAAAAACATTTTTAAAACTCACAAGAACTCATGCATAAAAATTTGTAACCATTATTGATTGATAATCTCATGTTTAACAGATGAAATTTTTTTTTAAAAATGTTTTTGATATTAGTATATAGAAAATATTAAAAATAAAAATAATTTGAAATAAAGAAAAAATAAAAAAATATATTAAAAAAAAACGTTTTTAAAATGCAAAAGTAATCATGAAAGAAAATTTATGACCATTACTGACCGTTGCTTTCAGCTCGGGTTCTTGTCTAGACTCGGGCCCATCATAGTCGTTATCTCAATTTCACATTATTGCGTAGAATTATTTTCTTCCCATCGGACAAGTTATGCATGGGACTTCATGGTAGGATTTGTGCAGCTTAGGGGAATTCAGACAATTCAAGTATACTTTTTTAGGTTTTGTCCTTTCACTTTTGAGCCACGCGGTGTAATATAATAATAATAATAAAAAAAAATAAAAAAAACAGTAGAGGGGAGACGTGACCCTGGAAAGTCACGACCCACCCCATTACAGGGGTTGTCATCCTAACTTGACGACGAAGACTTGTATTTTTTACCAGAGACCAAACTGTGGATGAACGAACATTAATAAGAACTGGAATGGTTTACAAAAGACGTTCGGGTGGAATTTGCCAATTATATTTCTCATCCGAAATTTTGCAGAAGATCGCTGGAACACTAACAATGGGGGCCGGCTGATGATGCAAACTTTTTTCGAAACCCATGAAATCCTACTTCACAAAAAATATTTTTACAGTTAACAACGTGCGAATCATCCTAACCAAATGATCAAACACGCATGCATGAAGAAATCTTAATTTCTTAAAAAAATTTAAAATTCCTCCAGGCAAAACATAGATCACAACAAACACATATAATATTTTTCGCATCTACTAGAAAAAGGAGATCCTCAATATGAAGTTCCAACCACGAAATTGCTTGGAAATCGAGACTAATATAAAGCTAGAAAGGCATTGGTCAGTTGACTGAATAATCTCATTTCAATAACTGAATATTATCTTTTTTTTAAAGAAGAAGAAGAAGAAGAAGATAGTTTCGGTACTGTGAAGCGTGGAAATCAAGGCTAATAAAAAGTTAGAAAGGCATGGGTGCATCAGTTGACTTCGGTTGAATTTCACACACACACACACACACACACACACGCAACAGAATCGAAACTGCTCCGCTTCTTATTTAAAAAGTTGCAAAAACCATTGAACTCCATCCTTCACCCCTCCCCTTCCATTTCTGTGTCCCTTCGCATACCAAACATGGCGTTTTCAATCCTCATTTTTCTCTATCTCCTTCAATCTTTCAACCTTGCAAGTACGTTTGAATTTTGATTATGTTTTTGGCCTTTAGAAGACATAAAATTAAAAGGGGCACCAATTTGGGTTTTGTTTTTATTTTTTTATTTTTTGGTTACAGGCTCAGAGTCTTTTATCGGGGTCAATTATGGTCAAGTTGCTGATAACTTGCCATCACCATCTGCCACAGCGAAGCTCCTACAATCTACTGCTGTACAGAAAGTTAGGCTCTATGGTGCTGATCCGGCGATCATCAGAGCACTAGCCAATACTGGAATCGGCATCGTTATTGGTGCGGGAAATGGAGAGATCCCTGCTTTAGCTTCCGATCCCAATATTGCAACTCAGTGGATTAACTCGAATGTTTTACCTTACTATCCTGCTAGCAAGATAATTCTCATCACTGTTGGTAACGAGGTCATATAACATTAACACTATCACAATTCTTAATTTTTAAATTATTGATTTCTTATGTTCAATTTTTATTTTATGAGACACTACGAATCTAGTACGTGCACGGTTAGAATTTTACAGTCTTGACATTGCTTTTATAGTGAGCTAAATTATGCAGGGTATTGATGTTGACAGGTATTGTTAACAAATGATCAAAACCTGATATCTCAGCTTTTACCGGCTATGCAAAATATGCAAAAAGCACTTAGCTCTGCCTCGCTCGGTGGCAAGGTTAAGGTCTCCACCGTGCATTCCATGGCCATACTGTCTCGGTCCGACCCGCCTTCTTCAGGTTTGTTTAACCCAGCTTATCAAGACACTATGAGAAGGTTATTGCAGTTCCAGAAGGACAATGGTTCGCCCCTTGCCGTTAATCCGTACCCGTTTTTTGCTTACCAGAGCGACCCGAGACCGGAGACTTTAGCTTTTTGCTTGTTTCAACCCAACTCGGGACGAGTTGACTCGGGTAATGGGATCAAGTACATGAACATGTTTGATGCTCAGGTAAGTACATCTAAGTTCTTTCTTATTACTTGGAACATTTGCAGTATTGCTGACTTGCTGGTGTGGTGACTAGTCAATTTCGGCCGTGCCTGCGTTACACGCAGTGAAAAAAATCCACCGCGGGTATGATTGGGCAGTGGCTATATATACATAAACGCGCATCCAACATTTAAGTTTTGATTGACTTACTTGTAAAAACAATTAAGGTTGGCGTACAGAGATAATCACTTGAAGATCGTCTGTGATCTAGATAGATGTGGATTACGGACGGCTAGATCGTTCTTAACCGAGACTCAGGTTAAGCTCCGTCTCGGAACCTTGTGGGGGGAGCTGTCGCAATGTTCGCAGCTCCCAGCAACGGTCCTCTAGATTTTTTGGGTTTGGTAGAGGCTCAATGACACATTGACATGTGAGGTCGATAAACAAAAGGGTACGGGACAGGCGTGTGACATACCCTTTTGTCACGAATTGACGTGGGAATTCATATGGGGGATTAGATTCTCTGTGCCTGAGTTAACTTTATGCCTCGCAGCTTTACTAAAGGTCTTGAGCAATTTCGATCACTTAGCATTAGTTAAGGCTGTGTCCTTTTCATCTGCAGAAAAAAATGATATTTGGTGAAAGAAATTTGGAAAGCATGTATTTGTTCAATGACTTAATGGAGAGCATCTGCAAATAATTCTTTCTTCTGTTGTATGCTCTTGCTTTTTTGGTGAGATGATTGAGGGCACTGAATTGCACTGATGTGACTTATTGTGCCTGATGACAGGGTGGCCATTGCTATGATTTATGCTCTGATCCTTCCAAGATTTGAATTATTGGGAATGTAAAAAATGTCGGCTAATTTGATCAGGGGACACCATATGTGAACATTATAATCATATTACTAGAATAATTGTTGAAGTTGAAATAATTAGCTCATCCATTGTAATTTTTGCATCTAATATGGAACACACCTGGGGTTTGCTAGTGTTTGAATTGTGGCTATGTAGATAGTGCATTCTATACTGATATATAGGTTCATAACTTTTATAATCCATCAGGTGGGAGCTTAAGCCCTTAATGATCAATTCTTTGGTTCGCTAAAATGATTTTAATCAGTTCTTGAATTGGAAAATGAATTGCAGGTTGATGCCGTAAGGTCTGCCTTAAATGCTATGGGATTTATTGACGTTGAGATTGTGGTTGCTGAGACTGGGTGGCCTTACAAGGGTGACAGCAATGAGGTTGGACCAGGCATCGAGAATGCAAGAGCTTATAATGGCAATTTGGTTGCTCGCCTCAGATCAATGGTTGGAACTCCACTAATGCCTGGAAAATCTGTAGATACATATATCTTCGCCCTTTATGATGAGGATTTGAAACCTGGTCCAGCTTCTGAACGATCATTTGGCCTTTTCAAACCCGACCTTTCGATGACATATGATATTGGTCTTTCAAAGAGTAGCTTGGTAAGACAATCTTCTTTTTCTTCAATGCCTTGATGATGTTTCTTTTGGCAATCTACTGTGAAAGCTGCTGTCATGGTGACACAAAGTAACCTGCAATTCTCACACAATTGAGGAGTTTAGAAAATACCAGGACCCTGAAAATCCAACCCAGCTTAGTCCTATAGCATCATGATGCGTGCTAGTAAATTTATGGTAAAGCTAGTTATCACTAACATGATCAATACAAGGGAGAGGGAAGCATTTAAAATCAACTTTCACTAAAATAAACAAGGCATGGTGGAAATGTTGTTTAAATGCGGTTAGTTTGATATTCTTGATTTGTGGTTCCTAAAATCCCCCTTCTGGTCTTTTTCCTCAGCCTCCATCTACACCAGAAACTCCAGTGACTCCGTCACCAAAGCCAACAAAAGCAGGTTGGTGTGTGCCGAAAGCTGGTGTTTCCGATGCTCAATTGCAGGCAAGTCTTGATTATGCCTGTGGACAAGGCATAGATTGCGGTCCCATTCAACCAGGAGGTGCCTGTTTCGAACCAAATACTGTTGCATCACACGCTTCTTATGCCATGAACCTATACTACCAGAAGTCTGCAAAGAATCCATGGAACTGCGATTTCTCAGAAACAGCTACACTCACATTCAAAAATCCTAGTAAATCTCATTTCAACTCCAAAGCTATTTCCTTGCATATATACTTGCAATTTTAACCGCAGAAAATAACCACATCATGGTTCCTAGCTGAGCATCTTCTGACTTAAAGTTGGATGGTGTCGTAAAGCAATTCCATAGCACTTGAATGAATAATCTAGAAACCATTAGGTGCCAGCTCTTATATAATGAGGTATGCTGTAACGAAAAAGGCGGTACTCTCCTCAATGGGCCACCTCAATATTAGTATGTGATTGGAAATGTAAAAGAATAATAATAGCTTTTGGTTTTTATGGCTGCTTATGCCATTAGGAATATAGAAGGGAGAACATTAGCTTTTGATTCTTATGGCTACTTTGAGGCTTTTGAAATGCAGAAACAAATATACTTTCTATGGGTTTAGGTCCCCACGTTACCAGAAATCTTGTTCTTGTTGCGGATCATATTCTCTGCCTTGGAATTATTGTTATGCTTCTGAACATATCTTCTTTAATTGTTAGGTTACAATGGCTGCACCTACCCTGGTGGGAGTGCCTGAAGATCAGGAGGAGGTTCATTTGGGTATCAAATAAAGAAGTCGAGTTGTTTTTATATCTGCAATTGTAAATGCTTTCTCCTTTAATTGGGCAGCATTGATCTCTCTCTTTCGCTCTCTCTCTCTGTTCTCATATGGTCTAATACTGTTAAGGTAGCAGGAAGTATGTCTAGGACTGCAATTATGTTTAGAGGAACTTTATAAACTCTGTCACATGGTTTCCGTAACATGTTTCAAATATCCAACTATGTAATCCATCATCCGTGACTGTTATAGATCCTTTCTTCGTTTTCTTTCC
>Ga0325410_1009727_pt1 | contig 10219 bp, 8 predicted proteins | sample PopdelMetagenome_16_FD_206182 | JGI IMG/M metagenome (GOLD analysis project Ga0325410, IMG submission 206182) | Populus deltoides microbial communities from Bellville, Georgia, United States - Xylem-PdIQD-R3 | ecosystem: Host-associated > Plants > Phyllosphere > Stem > Wood/Secondary xylem...
AAAAAAAAAAAAAACCAACAGATAAATAACTAGAAAAAAATATCAAAATTAAAAAAAAACAATACATAATATTTAAAATCTTGATTTAATGTTAGACCAATTTATAATATCTTATTACCTCTAAAAAGCTAGTATTCCACACTCTTCGACAATGAACATTATATCCGTACCGCATCATCCTTTTATTTGATGAAAACTTCACAATTTATGTTTTAAAGTTTTTTTTTTTTTTTACAAGATTATGATTTTGCAACCGTCTCCCACACAGTTTATGGAGCGCTGCACATGGTTAAGTAAGAACTTGCCTTGTAATTAATGTCTTAATTTTCTGTTAATGGGTCGATATCAATTATTTATTTTTTAATGATTAAGATACTCTAGTATAATTTTTCATTCACTAAAACTAAATATCTTCCTAATCAATCTTAAATAGATTATGTACATGTGCATTTGAACGAAATTGATGTATTTTGAGGAACTTCTTCCCCCTCTCTTTCTTCGAATTCAAAATCTTGTATAATAATAGGAGACAAACCCACTTAATTAGCAAGTGACCATCCAACCGTCTTCCTAGGAACACACAACTAATTTCATGAAATACCCATTATTGAACAATTCGTTTTTTTTTTTTTTTTGTGAAATTTAGGGCGGAATGCCCAGCCAACAGTTGACCCAACTTGGCTAATTTTGTATATATATCCTCTCCCTTTTTTTCTTGCTAAGCAAATATCTTAAATCACACTCCCACAAATGATATAAATGAGCCTTACTAGGCGTTACGAATTGTGTGGTTCTCTCCAACTCTGACCTAGAAAGTGGCATCTTGTGGGTAAGTGAATGGGGCACCTAAGAAATGCACTTCCCCCTTATTAAATGGGGTGGCTGTTCTTGACATGTATATATATATATATATATATATATATATATATAAAAGAAGAAGGTAGGATCTTGTTAATTGGGATTTCTCTCCGAGATAAAAAAAAAATAAAAATAAAAATAAAAAATGGAATCAAACAAGTACTTTGTTCTCAAATTCAATGCACTGGTGACGAGTGTACCATCTTGACGGGAGTAAAGAATAATTTAGAAAACGAGAAATTCTTTTATTACTTCTATCTTGGAAGAGCCTCCAGTCTTTTATTTCCCCTCTTGGTACCAAGATAAGCCTTTTCTCTCTGAGGCCCACCAAACGATGACGCAATAAAGGGCAACTCCTTTAATAAAAGTGATGATGAACTGGAGAGCCTTTGTTTATGATGAGCTGTACTCTACAAAGTAGAAACAGGAAATTGGGCAGCCAAAGTACTTCAAAGAAGCTTTTTTAGTGACTCTTTTTGATGAAAATATCGCAGGCGGAAGTTCAATATGACAGGACATTGCACAATAAGATGGGATAAAAAGCACATCCTCCTTTATTATTGTGTTACTTACCCCAAACAAAAGGTTTCCGAGTTTTTTTCTTCGGGAGAAAATCGAGACATATGCTAACCCAATCTCCTTAACTGGCGGCTGCTTCAATTCGTATTGCACGTGTTATTCTGGAGTTATTTATTGAGAGTGACCTGGCCATTTAACAAAAGAAATCGTTTTGCTTCATATATATTTTTAAAAAAATATTTTCATAAATAATTTTTTTTAGATTTAATATCAGCACATTAAAAAAAAAACATCAATTTAATTTATTTTTTTTAAATACACATTTTTAAAAAACATGCAAAAATAAAAATTACCTTACTCCCAAACATGTACACACAGTTAAGAGGCCCACCAGCCCAGGAGAGCAGAGGGCTCAACTTGCCGGCCTACCAGGGAAAAATAAAAACAAAGATTGGGCAAGCAAGCCAGAGGGCAGTGCTTTATTTCACCTCTTGATGGGTTGACGGCAATCGATCTACCATTCTGTCCCTCAGGCCATGGTCGATGCCAGCTAGATTCCTCAATAATTAAATTTAATTTGTGCACATGGATCGAAATATTAGGAGGACTGCAAACTAAAATGAAAGCAGAAGATCGTTTCCTTGCCAATACTGCAGCACCAATAAAATGAAAGCAGAAAAAGAATATGAAGGAATTTATCCTTGAGCACTGATTCCACACAACATAGCAAACTCTAGACAACTCCCATTCTGTCACAGGGTACAATCCAATAGCATAATAAGCAATTCGACACCTGATTATTTCTTGAAGACAGTCTACAAACAAACAGCTTGCATGAAATATTGCTCAGTAGTATGCTTTTCGAGGGTTGTTCTGCCAATGGGAAACGGGAGATCATCAGAACAAGGCTAGCCTTGTAGTAATTGAACTTGCAATTCCAAGGAGGATATAATGGACTAATTTATTAAACTAATAACAAACATCAAATACATGAAAAGGGAGAACAAGAGAAACAAGGGATAATACCAGGGGGTTCGGCCGGTGACGGTAACCAAGCATCATCCGCTTCTTGTACTGCTCGTATATATCATCATCAGCAGTCACCTCCCCAGGATTGTGAGCACCAACACCCAAGTGATCCTTCTTTACATCACCGGCCATGATCGGATTTGAAATACCATTTCTGGAGCTCCCTAGACCCTCACCTGAATGCCACACACTATTTCAGGCTTCCACTCCACATTACAGAGCAAAAACAAATAGTTTTAAATAAGTAGAGATGTCCAACTAAGTTTTCAGAAATCATTACAATCCACTCAAGTATAATACATCCCAAGTCATGCTGCAAATAAAGAATTCAACAAAACCACTAATGATTCCAACTCAAACCACATATGTTGATTGAGAAGGAGATATGAACTGGAGTCATCTGTATACCATGCATCTGAATCTACATAATCCATCTTTTACAAAATTCAAGCAACTTGTGGACATTTTAAGGAGATTCAAGCAGATCAATTATAATCTTGCTTTGCAGCCCTCAATAAATAATGATCAAGTTGAACAAAATTCTTTAGTTCCAATCTTTCACGTTAAAAAGAAGTGGTATTCATGAGAACACCTTGTTCCCATTTCCTTGCTGAACCAACATGCAAAAAGGTAACCCATTAGAATAAGTACACTTTATCAATATAGTAATAAAGGCTCTAATTTCATTCCTTTGACTGATTGTTCACATCAGATCTCAGGTTTCCCAAACTCCCTGTACAATTGTTCCCTCAAGGCCTCAACAGCCAAACATGCACATAATTAAACTCCATCTCGATTTTCAAAAAACATAATGCAAAATGCTATTGATAATTCACATGGTACAAATTAGGCACCGGCAAAATAAAGACTCACGAGCACACTTGGTTCCAAATTCCCAGCAGACCCATCATGCAAAATGTAGCTGTTAAAGTACACTTTAAAACACATGGTACAAATCAGGAACTGGTAAAAAAAGAGCTAACACAGGCCAAATGAACTAGAGGAAACATGCTATGAATAATTTATTTATTTTGTAGAAGAGAAGATAATTTCAATCCTGCCATGCAAAGAAACCACCGTGATTAGCCCATCATGAAAGGATTATTTGATTCATGATTTATGACTTCAGAGAAAACTAGTTTTTCATGCGCACCCACATGTGTGTGTGAGAGAGAGAGAAAAAGAAGGGGAGGGGGGGGACCTTCTTTCCAGCCCATTTTGGACAAGAGTTTATGCCCAACATTATCAGCCTGGATCTTTGCCCTTTCTGCAGCCTCCGTAGCAGCCTTTCGTGCAGCTGCATTGTTACAAGTAGACAAGAACTTCTCAAGCTCTACTGGTGGGATGTAGTCACCCATGTGATGACCTTTTTTGGAAAGACCTGTAGTGCCGCCAAATTTCAAAATAAGACCATTATATGAAGAAATCATTTGGAGACCACAATTTCTCTGCACACAAAGCATATAATAACCTTGAAGGGAAGCAGGAGGAGGCATCTCATCCTTAGAATGTTTAGGTTGTCTCCTCCTCTCTTCATGAGCAGCCTTCTTCATGTAGAACTCCATCATTGCTATAGGATCTGTACCTGCTGGTGCACTAGATTCACCTGCAACATGAAAGAGAAGTAAATCCAATATTCAACATATGGATACAATTATGCATAACACATCACATGATTGATGGCTTCCCAACATAACATGGAAGTCCACAACTAGACAATTCATCCATTTGCACACAAGAGAGGAGTGACGTACCGACTTGCCACCTGTACCTCTCTACATGATAATATCATGATAAAAAAATGCAACTGCTAAAAATCATGCGAGTCCAAAGCAATTTCTAGACACTCGTTGTAATATACAACCAATACATATATTCTTTAAAAATCTGACACATAACATTGGAACACAAACCAACTATCCAACATTAATTGGCTTTAAACATAATGAAGTCAATTCAGTAAAAGAAGTGTGAAACAAAGTCTGTTTGGTAAGCATTCTATTGTAGAGAGAGATTGATGGATTTGGATGGACCCAAGCCTGAAAGGTTTGAGCAAGGGTACAGAATTGGATAAACTAACATTAGGATTATCTAATTTCATACAATCTACAGACTCCAATCAGTTGACCTTCACCAAGTGCGAACATCTCCAGTGTGCTCAAACAGCTTCTATTGTTAAAAGAACTTAAAGAACAGATTTTTTTCTCATGGGTTATCAATAGAAACAAAATTTTCAAATATATCCATTGCATACTGATATGAGCTATTACCAGTTCTTCCTGAAGATGTTGACATCGAACCCTTTGGCTCTTCAGCATCATCGTATAGAGCTGAAGCGGGAATTTGGTAATTTGAATGCTGCTGCTGCAAGCTCTGATAACTACCCGTGGATTTAGATGCCGAAGTACTTGTACCCCCTATGCAGACAGACATGAAAATTTCATTCTATGATGGACAAAATTTGAACAAGGAAAATTAAACACAGCAACACAAGCAAAGAACCTCAACAAGACAACAAACAAATAACGTCCTTCTCCTAGAGCAATGTTACAATACTAATTTAATATGTCGAGCATTTTTTATCAGTCATAAATGAAGAAAATTTAAATCTTAAGAAGTGACTTTGTGTCAACATCAACATGTGAACTTTGTTCCTGGACTTATGGGCAGCGAAAATGCAGCCATGGAAGCTTCAAACAGCCTTAGCTCCCAGCCAAAAAGAATACAACTGCTACAAGGATCGTAATCAAAGTACTAACCACTAGAAGAGATTTGAGAATCCCTGCTCTGTGAAAGAGCCTTTTCTTCCTCAGCGAGCCTATACTCATAGTACTTGAAGTCTGCACAATTCTCATCAAATAAAAATCTGCAAATAACATAAACACCACTTATAAATAAAGCATTGAAGACCCCAACATGCAACATGAAGCAAAGTAAAAGAATATTATCAGAACTAAAAGGAAAATCATTGTGTAATGAAGCTAATGTTACTCATGACTAACTTGAATGGTGTATCTCCAGGATTCTTTTGGCGTGTAACATTCTCAAATTGCCTTCCATGTTTAGCAACAAAACTTGCTAGTTTGTCTGCAACATTCTTCACAGTGGGATCACTTGGGGGAGGTGGTGCTGCACATCACTTATAAAACTGATTAATACCAGGAGCATGAACAAGGGAATGCAAATTACTCTTGTAGCATGCGTGCCACAAATGCCAAATCTTTCATTGAACATCTCTTTCCACCAATGTTCGTTGGTACTTAAGATATAAGCTGCATTCATGAGACAAGAAACATTCAAGAACGATTTGTCCTCTTCATTTGCCAGTCAAGATCAGAGTAGCCATACCCAGATGATGGTTTCAATCGCACTCTACTTAACAACAGGGGCAAACTTTATTCCACAGCTAAAGGCTCCTTGTTGGAAGAGATGTATACAAATAAAAGCTTTAACAACATGAAGACCTTAGGAATTAATGAAGATTGATAGCTACTAAACACTTCAAATGTGTCAAGGGGAAGGGGTGAGAAACGAAATCATTTTACAAAAAACTTTTGCTCTAGTCATCCGTTTTGCAGATGAGAAGATCAAAGGAACATATACTCGTGACATACATGCAAATCCTCAATACAAATTCAAACACATAAAAAACTACGAGCAAAAAAGAGAATAGAATACGAATCTTTAGAAAGAAATAGGTATAAGCATAAGCACTCTAACAGCCGTGTGTGCAAGAGTGGTAACTAAGATCATATCTGACACTGCAACAGACATCTTGTCAGAATGTAAAGCCACATTCATAAATGATAAATATCTCAAGTGTCATCTATCAATCAAGAAGTCGAAACAGCAAAGAATTCACAATAAGCTTTCACTTCAACTCAACCAGATGAGAGATTATATATATTAGTAGTAATTACCAACATCCAATCGTCTCGATGATTGTTCAGAGGTATCCAATTGACCCAACTTCTGCCTCTTTGCCGACACATCACCTGAAGCATTTACAGCATCAACTTCATCTTCATCCTCCTCATCTTCACCCAACTTAACCGCAGGTGCCATAAGCTTTGACTTCTGTTTCAAGCTGAAAGCAAGTTTGCCACCCGAAGCAGTTGGTGGGGTCTTTCGTCCATCGTTAGCCTTCAACTGCATAGTTACTTTACCAAAAGAAGGTTTGGGCGTCACAGACCCTGAAACAATTGTTTTGGGTTTAGAATCCTTTTCTGCAGCCCCCTTATCCTTTTCCTTTTCCTTCCCATTCCCTTGCTGAAGTTGTTTAAACTTCTCCATGAATGAACCATCATTAACAAACAGACTGGACGGTGCTCCTTTGTCCATTTGTTAAAGAGCCAAATATCCTCAGGTTGTTTACAGGAAGTTACTGTCTGACAAGTAAGCTTTCAAGCAATTTAGACATACATGGCGACCTTTAGACCTGATCTTTGCGACTGTAAATCTTGTGTTTCTTAATATCACAATAATAATAAAGAAAAAGGAAAAATAAACAACTATGTTACTGATAATCCACCCATATCCTTAATTCACAAAAACTTCCTGTAAAATTATATCTTCTGCGACTCCATTGGGACTAAAAATTACTAATCATACAAAGCTGCTAGCAATAAATTAACAATCCACAGAAACTAGACCAAACCTGCCCAACCACTCTGTCGCTTCTAAAACCCCTCAACTTCAACCACTTGCAAGCCCAAATCCCATTTTTTTTAACTCTCATATTTGTTTTAGCATCTTTATGATCCTTTTAAAAAAAAAGGATTTTTAGCTTTTTTTGATTAAAAACTTTCACTCATTGCAAGAAAATAATCTGACTCCCAATCATGGAAAAAACCCAAATACTTGAGAAATTCTATAATCGATACAAAAACGAATTTTCCCAATCCTTTGACGGATATAATCAATCACTAACTCTAATAAATTGACATGAATTCAATTCAGGAAAGGGAGATATGAGAGAAAAATAATTCAAACGGAAAAAATTAAACAATTCAAAAAAAGAATCGGAAACGCTAGAAATCAAATCTGGCAAAAAAAAAGATGAAATCTGAAAAAAGTGAATAAATAGTACCTGAATGGTTTACTTCGAGCGTTGATGTCAATTTGTGAATTTCACTAAGATCGATCGTGATGATTTTCTGTTTCTTTTGGGGGCTTCATAGAGAATGGAGGATACGAGAATGAGGTAAGGCTGCTAAGCCCCTTTTTTTTTTTTTTTATTCGAAGGGACCGTCTAAATTGGGGAAATAGAGGGAGGGTAAGGTGTTGCTTTCGTTTATGTACAGAGTAAAAGTAACACTATTGTCCTTGGTTTTGAGAAAATATGTGCTTCGGTACTCTAAATACTATTTCCATTCTCATTTTCTTTATTTCTTTTTTTTAAAAAAAAAGAATTATAAAATTGATTTTTTTTATTATAATATATGATATTTGAAGAGAATTACCCCATGTTGTTTTCTTCAAATCCTATTTCTGACTTTATTTGTGACAAAACAGTAGCAGGTAAGGAGCTAAGGCCACCTGTCCAACAATCGCGAGGATCAAATTGATACTAAAAATAAGATGAGAGACTGTTATTTCTTATTCTCGAAGGAGTTATTTGCACAGCTCCGTCAAAGCAAGAAGCCGAAAATGCAAGAGAACCTGGAGGAAATTCCATTTCCATGGAGACAAGTAGGAGCATAGAAATCTTAAATGCAATAGCCCCTTTACCTTTCAGCTTCTTTCTACTCAAGAGCTTCTGCTCTACTTACCACAACTCAAGAAGCATCTCAACTACTCTCTTTCATTACCTGAACGCTTCTCTCCTCCTTGCTCTGTATGTAAATACTCTCTTTAACTTCCTGTTTCAACACGTATAAGATGCTTTATTTATTTTTTGAGGGATGTTTCTTGTTTAATATTGTGGGTATGGCAGAAAGAGGGAACTCTTTGCCGAATGAAGTAGGTGAGGGAGTTAGAAGAAGCTTCTAGACAGTTGAGCTATGAGCAGCTTCAATTCCCCTCGGAAACTTGCGCGCATGGCACTGAGGATATCTTGCTTGATTTTGGCAAACCAGTGAGAAAACCAATCATTTATTTGATGATCATTTTGTTAGCAGTTATTTGTAGGAGAGACGATAGGTGAAGTGTGTGTTGCCAAGGAACTCTTCATAATGCAGTCAGTGTGGGTCTCCCACTCTTGTGGTTCTGTTGAATGCTTCTTTGCTCTTCATGAAACACAACTGTAAGCAAATCGACTAACATTACCAGATGAATTGCAAACTTCTGGAATGAAGGTTACAGCTAGGCCCTCAAGTTCAAGAAAAACTCCATTCGAGCTTCGTTCTTTATAATTGCCCATTACAAAGTTGCAGTGCAATACAGAAACTGTAAGAAATCATAACAAGACACGTGCTTTGTCCATGAATGGATAAACAAGTGCTTGAATCTGAATATCCCAAAACATATATATTTTCATCGGGTTTGTTAGGACCACCAAGAATAAAACAAGCTACTATAGGTGTAGCCAGGTCAACAACAGAGCAAACTCAATAAAAATGAAACAGGTGATTATGCAAAATAGCTACCGCGACTCTGTCTCTCCACCGACATGAAACAGTTGGATTATATTATTCTGTGATGATTTCGCAATTTAAAATCTCATGGCATTGACGCCTTTTTGACGAGGAGAGGTGTATGTTGGAGGTTGACCATTCTCACATGACGAGTTTCAAACTTTCCATGATTTTCTAATCAAGACAACTCCATGTTCTTTCATGGGTGATCATTTCCCATGTATATATCCTTCATTTAGGCCATTTATACGCTCAAATATTGTCCTCTTTTTTATATATTTTTTCTTTCATCTTTTTGATACTCTTCTCACATATTTCCTTCTAAAAAAATTTAAAAGGTGAGCTGATCATTGGATTTCATTGCCCGTTTATATTAACAATCAGAAGCCACGATGAAACTTTTTTTTCTTAATCGTTTACGAAAAAGAAATGAGACTTTTTGGAGACTATGAAGTCAATGTAAGAATTTTACAGCAAAGAAACATAGGCGGAGGGGTGTATACGGCTGAGGTGGGCTGTAGCCCAGGTAGAAAAATAAATCAGTGTTCAAGATTTTAATTTACACACAAATACAGTAATTAAATGCAACAATTAATAAGTTCTGAAAAAAGTTTTTTTAGTGCTCTAAATTAATTTTTTCTAAATGTATTCTCATAAAAAAAAGCCCTGATTTAGCGTTAATATTCCCGTCTAATATTATTTAGGATTGTAAAATGATTCTGAGCAAACAACTAAAATACATAACTCAGTAAAAACTTATTTGAAATATTAAATTTTTTTATTAAGTTTTTATATAAATGATCTATTTTTTATCCAACAAATTGATAATAATATCTTAATGAAAAAATAATAAAATTATATTCTTTCCTTTATCTTTAATATTTTAAAAAATATAAATTTATTTTGGATTTCACATAGACTAAAAGATTTTAGTCGATATATATTACGGTATTAAAAGCAAGATGTTATAAAATATATTAATCTTAGTTTAGTTAAAATTTAAAAAACTAACCACTTTTCTCGTGACATCCATTAACTAAATCTTGTTAATATATTTATTAAAATTTAATTATTTTATACGATAATTTATGAGCTTTTATGATAAATTCTCTTATAAAATAGGAAAGATAAATATTAATCGGGAAGATAAAATTATTATTAGCAAATAACCTAAATAAAATACTAGTGAAATCCTAATTAAGAAAATTGAATATTTTTCATTAAGTTTAGATATGAAT
>Ga0325410_1009730_pt1 | contig 10217 bp, 3 predicted proteins | sample PopdelMetagenome_16_FD_206182 | JGI IMG/M metagenome (GOLD analysis project Ga0325410, IMG submission 206182) | Populus deltoides microbial communities from Bellville, Georgia, United States - Xylem-PdIQD-R3 | ecosystem: Host-associated > Plants > Phyllosphere > Stem > Wood/Secondary xylem...
CACTCTAAATCAATAATAGGCTTGTGATGTCAAGGCAGGGCTCAAAACACCGCTACGAGGATATCACCTGCCTGCCTTGTTGCTTGAAAGATAGTGAATGATGATTCAAGGTATCTTCAGGGGAAAAGCTAAAAGAAAAAGACAAGTTTTTTTTTTTTGCTTTCATCCCTGTCTGTGGACACAATTTTTAGAGAGAGTTTTTGTTTCTACACCCTCTTTTTTTTTTACATTCAAAGGAAGAAGTGTATTGAAGGGCCAAAATAGTCTTTTTAAGTTGAAAAGATATTCTTACATGTTGGTCAAAGGAGCTCAAAATTTAATTAATATATCTTTTTGCAAAAGAGGAGTTTTGATTAGATGTGTACTAGCTAGTTACTATTAATAAATATTGCATTAATATGAAATATATTAAAATGCAATTAGCCTTTTTAAATGGTTTTTTCTATTAAAATGAAATGAATATACAAAAAAAAAAATTATTTTATCAATTTAATTCTTCTAAATAGCTTCTATTCTTGAAAATGCTCTAAAAAAGGCTGTGGCGTATCCTATTAACCAAATGCTTTTCAATTTAAAATTTGATCCTTTCTCCTGCATTCAAATTTTAATTTAGAATATGTTGTTTTTGTATTTCAAAAGTGTTTTTTATTTTAAAATTATTTTTTTTCTTTACTTGAAATTAATATTTTTTTTGTGTTTTCAGATTATTTTGATGCGTAGATATTGAAAATAATTTTTAAAAAATTAAAAAATATTATTTTAATATATTTAAGTGAAAAATACTTTAAAAAACAATCACAAACATACCTTTCATCATATATCTGCAACTCACAACCGACGAAGAAAGTATTAGAGCCCGTTTGGCTCTGCGGTTGCGTTTTACTTAAAACGCAGTTTGCAGCCGTTTGATTAAGAAAAAAATCGATATACTGTTCACTGGGCCCTACTTAATTTCTACGTTAGAAACGCAGAAAAAGAAAAGCACCGATTTCTTACTTTTTTTTCACTGTTGAACAATGTAATTAACATGAACAGTGTATAGTGTACACTGTTCACTTAAAAATAGTGAACAGTGCAATTCTCTTGCACTGTTCACTTGCTTACGTGAACTTTTTTTTTAATGTGTTAATTTTTTTAACATTTATTTTTTAAAAAAAAAACTAGTTTAGAGTGAATTTTATATCTGATAATATTTTATTTAATTTCATTACATGCTAAAAATATTATGAAAACTGTAGTTTTTGTTGGATGTATTTCGTACATAATGAAATTATAAATGGTTTTATGGAATAATAAAAAATATTTTATATAAAATATAATTTATTTTATGATATAATAGCAATAATTAAATCTCCAATATTTAAATTAAAAATACAACTCACAACCGACCAATAAAGTATTAAACTGCCATTAAAACCCTATATCAGTAAAAACACCACTATCATCGTCATCATCACTTTTACAAAGCACATAGCAAATCCAAAATGCAGAAAAAACAATCGGTGGTGCCAATGGATTTGAACTGGCGACCACCACCAACTCCAAATACGTTTTTGTTATGATGGTATTATTAAATAATTTTCCATACAAGAGGGACTAATTAGTTAGTTTCAATCAATCATAGTAACTCGTGAGTAATTTTGATTTTTGCAGGGATTAAATTTTAAATCGAACCAAAAAATATATTTACTTAATAAAATCTAATTTATATGATTTTTTAGTAAAAATAATTGATTCAAATTAATCTAATAATTCGAGATATTTTTCAAATCGATCCCTCTTGATGGATTAGGTTGACAACTATGACCAAAGGTGACTTGTTTGATTGATTTAGCATTTATTTGGGGACCCACAATCTATTTTTTAAAATTAAATAATGTTTTATATATATCAAAATACTAAATTATTTTTAATTAAACTCGATAATAATAAAAAACCATATTAAAGAGGAAAAAAAACCCCTGACACGTTGAAGATAATTCTATGGTTATTTTATAAAACTAAAAATGCCTCTACTCACCAGTTCATTAATCTTTATTTAAAAGGGTATATTAATTATTTTACTGAATAAAAAAAAGCAAAGAGTCAATTATACCCTCACATCCAAGGATAAATGTGTTTTGTCGATAAAAGTCCCAATAAATAAAAAAGGTTATCGTTTTAGTTTCTTTTGATCCTAGCAAGTTGACCCACAGAAGAACATCCACTAGCCAACTGGGACAATCTTTAATCAAAGCTTGGCGGGACTTGAAGAAGAAATCTAGCTAAGGAGCCCCATATTATATGCAGAAAGCCATTCTCTACCAATCATAAACCACCTGCTATTCACCAGCTTGACGCGCACAATGGGTGACAACTTTTCTCCAATTTGCAGTACAGAAATCCTAACATCATTAGCTTAATCTTCAGGACTTGACAAGGAACTTGGCCAGGCATGAAATTTGGCCGGCATACTAGCTTCCTAAACCGCCCAGGTCATGAAACAGATGAGGACAAAGGATGAAATTCGCAAAATTATTAGGAACAAGCAATTGAAGATGACATTGATGCCATCCTGCAGATAAAAGATGGTAACAAAATGATCTGGATCTTTAATTTCTTTCTGTAGCCAAGTGTGAAACAACTTCGAAGACTCGAAAGTCTGAACTACATTGATTCCTTTTCTTAAAGATCTCATCGCCCAGGCACGACTTGCTCGGATAAAGAAAGCCAACACAGCCTTGTATCATCTAGCAGAGTAATATGGAGAAAAAAAACAGGCCACAGAGAGATCAACATGGTTGCAGGATATAGGATGGAAAAGGCTCAGCCAAACTTTTCTTAAATATATATATATATATATATATATATATATATATAGGAACAGAATAATAGATTTTTAATCGACAAATACAGGAGATACATATCGCATCAAGTACCAGCAGCTTAAACTTCCTTGGATCTAAGATATAAAACAACATTGTCTAAAGCAACAAACAAAATCAGACACTGCGTAAAAAGTTACGGATCGTTGGAGCTCAGGATCACTCCTTGGACTTCTTAGTTCCCCTGCAAACAAACAACAAAGGGAACAGTTAACATATTGTGTTAAAACAAGAATATTTAGTCAAAGTATATACTATTGTAACATATATACTCACTCTGCTGCTTGAGAAGTAGCAGGAGGAGCCGCTACTGGTTTTTCGGTCACAGGGCCCTGTAAAAAATCACAATGAACAACATAAACATCCCATTTTATACAAAACTACCCGGTATCTATGCTAAATTATGGCTAAACGCAGACTTGGTCCAATCTCATTTGACAGAGTATCATTAAAGCCCTGTTCTGTGGCTGTAAGGACATCCAGGCACCAAACCAGCTTGAGGCGCACACCAAACTGACATGGTTCGAAGGACAAAGACAGAAGGTCTAAAGTTTCATCTTACACAATTTACAACGTGGGAGAGTTGCCACTGCTAATCTCTATTTTGCAGCCTGAGCCTTATTCCACGTCAATCTCCGAAATGAGTTGACAACTATGACCAAAGGTCCTTGATTGTTTTAGCACCGATACCAGGACCTTCCAGTATTTTCTGATTTCCACCTAAGAAAGTCTAGCACCAATGCCATTATCATTCTATATCTAACTATTGGATTCAATGTAAACTTGCTTTGACAAAAACAAATTGTGTTGGAAAACGTTATTGCTAGTTGAGATATATAATTGCCATATCTGACAGAGACAAATCAAGGGTTCATTTTCCTTTCAACATAAAGGCATTGCCTTGTATGTCTTTGGAAAAATCCCATGCCACCAAATGCACAGCGGTGGTGGTGACTCTTGTGATCATATTTTTTGAACATCCGGTTGGAGGCCATGAGAGATGTTCTATTGGTGCCTCTGAATTGGAAGGAATTCAAAGACAAAGGAGAAATGATCTTAGAAGAATATCACCTCAATATTCAAAGAAAGTACAGCTTGTTAAACACAAAACATAATCACACTAAAGATGGATGAACATGGAAAATTAAGGAAAGCCAAACCACAAGATAAGTAAATAACAGACAAGGACTTTCCTCGAAGAAGACTGATGCCGAATGAAATTGTGCATCCAATAAGCCCTATCAAAGGCAAGAGCCCATATTTCCTGCACATAAAAAGGGAAATCATTACCATTACAGTATTGCGGCCTGACACTAATTTAATCCTACACACGGGGAAGTCTAGAGTGCCAGCATCGTCCCAAAGCCGATGCTGGTTAGATCATTGGTTAAAAGGTATTACCAACGTCAAATCCAATGCTGTTAAAGGCATGATGCAGGCAACGTAGCAATCCCATATATGTGACATGTGGGTATAAAATTCATCAGAATATGCGCACATGCATTGACGGACTGAAATTGATCAGTTAATAACTTATGCGAATCTTGAATGTGACCTACCAATGCGATTTTCACATATTTATGTTTAGGATTTATGCACATATGACTGGAATTGATTAAAAAAATTCTACTTTTATCTAAATTTTCAATCAAGACAGAACAAGGTAATCACTGAGAACAAGAGAGAAAGGGAACAAACCCAATAGTGAGACGGTTTTTAGGGTCCCCAGTGGCATAGCCAGTGAAATAGAAAAACCGAGTGACAGTATAAATGGATCCAAGAGCAACACAAGCACAAGGATGCCTTATCCCTCCTAACACCATCAGCAAAAAGAACACTGGCATCAGTTCCAGGGAATTCTGATGTCCTCTCTGCACCACAGAACCAAAAAAAAAAAAAAAAGAGGTTAAAATCCAAATTTCAGGAAACAGAAACAAGAAAAGAAAAGTAAGGGCAAGAGGACCTGAACACAGTTGAAGAGGTTGGCATCTTTGTTTTCTGATTCGATAGCATAAAGGGTAGGATAAGGGACGTTGTATTTCTTGCGAGCTTTGCCAACCTGGAATCCCATCCAGAAATTGAGAAAGCAATAAGCAACAAGAACAAAAGCTACATTGCCAAATCCTCTAGGGAACATTTCTACTCCTGCCATGATGTCTGGTTTTGGAACTGAAAGAAACGGAACCCACTTCTCTTATACTCTAGTTCTGAGCTGTCGAGGTTGACCTTTTGAGTTTGTGTTTGTGCCTTCGTGGGTTTTTCTGAATTGTTCCTGCCTTTTTCTTATAGGGAAGCCCACAAGAATAAGCTACGCCATCATAATCTTTTTGAATAATTTGTCAAAACAGTTAACAGGCCAGTTCTGTCCTGGTTTCGAAGCTGTCACACCCCTTTTGTCGAGCACATTGTTTTAAATCCCAAGTATTCACTTTTCATATATATTTTTTTTAATCCGAGGTTTCTTTCTTTCTCAAGTTTTGTAAGTTTATCCAGAACCTTTTTTTTAAACAAAATTCACTATTGACTTTTTCTTTCATCTCTTTCTAATTTAAAATCAGGTGGCATTTTCACCGAATCGTAAACTAAACTCACCTTCCAATGGATTAAAGGCAGATAAGTCATAGAATGCGTAAAAGATGGTATTCTAATGACTTGATCCTATCATCCTAGCGACTTGATCCTATCATCCTAGCGACTTGACCCACAGAGAACATCCACTAGCCAACTGGGACAGTCGTCAAGGACTAAATTAATCAAAGCTTGGCGGCACTCTACAGTACGATCGTTACTGATACGTTTTAAAAATATGTTTAGTATACAAAAGCATTAAATATTAAACAGATATTTTTTTTAGACTTGTGACTTGATGTTAAAGATAAAGAAAGTTGAAAAAAATATTATATCAACATATTTTAAAGTAAACATAACTCTTGCACCCACTGTACAAATCATGCAGGAAGTCTGCCTCAGGAACCCCGTTACATACAAAAGCCATTCGAAAACAACATGCTGTTCACCAGCTCACCGTAGGATGGCTGATAACTTTTCTCCAAGTGGGAGAGCAAATTTTAACATCATTAGTGTAATTTTCAAGACATGACAGGAAACCTGGCCAGAAATGAAATTGGGCTGACATACGAGTTTCCCTGAACCGTCGAGGTCAGGAAACAAAAGAGGACACAGGATGAACCTTGCAAAGCCATTAGGAACAAGCAATGGCAGATAACATGGATGCCATCTGGTAGACAGAAGACAGTAACAACAATAATCTGGATACTATTCTTAAGGCGATCTTTAATTTATTTCTATAGCCAGGTGTGAAACTACTTCGAAGACTCAAAAATCTAAACTACACTGATACATTTTCTCAACGATCGATGAGCACACAACCCCCTCAGAGCGAGAAAGCCAAAGAACATGCTCAACGAGTAAAACTTAATTTGAAGAAAGAAACGTACAAAAAAAAAAAAAAAAAATTCATGATCCTAGAAACAGCTACACCTAGAATTTTTATCTATCTCGTTCTTCAAAGAAAAGCTCTAAGAAATAACGAATAGCATTAATTACTCTTTTGGCATCATAAAATTACTCAAAAGCCAACACAGCCTTGTATCATCTAAGAAGATAAAAAGGATAAAAAATACATGACACAGAGAGCTCAACATGGTTGCAGGATATAGGATTTTAATGGCTCTTGAAAGAAAAAAAAAAATTGATTGGAAGAGGCTCAGCAGAAATAACAAACATCAAAACCGTGGTAAGAACAAAATAATAGATTTTTAATCGACAAAAACAGGAGTTACATATCGCATCAAGTACCAACAGCTTAAACTTCCTTCGATCTAAGATATAAAACAACATTGTCTAAAGCAACAAACAAAATCAGACACTAAGCAAAAAGTTACAAATCGTTGGAGCTCAGGATCACTTCTTGGACTTCTTAGTTCCCCTGCAAACAAAACAACATATGGAACAGTTAACATATTGGATTAAAACAAGAATATTTAGTCAAAGACTCAGAAGTACATACTATTGTAATATATATACTCACTCTGTTGGTTGAGAAGCAGCAGGTGGTGCAGCTACTGGTTTTTCAGCCCCAGGTCCCTGTAGATTATTACAATGAACAACATCAGCATCCCATTTTATACAAAATTTCCTGATATCTATGTTAAACTCTGGCTAAAAGAATACTTAGACCAATCTAATATAACACAGTATTATTAAAGTTCTGTTCTGTGACTGTAAAGACATCCACGTGCCACACCAGGCTTGAGGCACACACCAAATTGACATGGACATGAAAGACAAGGACAGAAGGTCAAAAGTTTCAACATGCCCAATTTACAACACCTACTAGGTAATTTATAGTTTTAGATGCAGGTTGATAGTGTGATAATAATTGCTTTTCATTGTGTTTTTTTTCTTGAAAACACATCAAAATAATATATATTTTTTAAAATTCATTTTTGATACAAGAACATCAAAACAATATGAAAATACAATTTTTTTTTCAAAAACACTTTTAAAACACAAACCGCATCATTATTGAAACATGATTGATGAGCCGAGCAATTCCACATCATCAACCAACAACAATCAGCTTTTCAAATAAATAATTCAACAATGAAGTGTTCACTAGCAGCAAGCGACTACAAATCTTACCATGGCTAAACGTTCTTCCCTCCTGGCAAATTTCCTCTCCCTGCTAGCCTTGTTCTTTGCCCTCTTGGCCTCAAATTGGTCAGCCAGGGTCTTTTCCCTAGCTTTCTCAGCCTTTGATTTGTGGATGCTCTCCATTAGAACCCTCTTGTTCTTGAACACATTACCCTTCACCTTCATGTACATGTCATGGTACATATGCTTGTCAATCTTTTTAGACTCACGATACTTGCGGAGCAGACGCCTTAGAACACGCATCCTCCTCATCCAGAGAACCTTTGTTGGCAGCCTAGCTTCCCTGGTACCCTTGCGCTTACCTAGAGTGGTTCAAACAGCTTGAAATTTAACGCATTCTAGGACATAAACAAAATTACATGGAATAAACTACCAGTTCATCCAATTACTCTTGCAAAAACAAAAACAAAAGTGCCCGAGCACAAGCAAACTTGAAAATCGTTCATTCGTAAAATATAGTAATATACCATAGCCAGAGTGTCGTCCCTTCCTCTTTGCTTCATTCATTCGTCGAGCACGAGATCGAGAGTGAATCTTGGTTGGCTTCCTGATAATGAAGCCATCCTTGACAAGCTTCCTTATGTTCTGGCCTGAATTATTGCAAACACCATCAACACAAACTAAATCACTACAACAAAAAAATCAATCACTAACAAATTTTCGAAAACTGTTTTCTTTCTATTTTTATTGTTCTTTTTAACAAAATTCCATTTCATAAGAACATCAAAACAGAACTAAACAGTAACACAAAACTAATTATCAAAACTTAAACTTCAAAACCTTCATTTACTATAACTAAACTAAACCAGGACAATTGATACACACTTCAACTTCCATAAGAAAATAGCTTGGAACCTTTTTCGTTTTTCATTTTTTTGCATAAAAGGGTCCTCAAACACACAAACAACTGACAGCCTCGCATTTCAATTTCATAAAAAAAATTAATAAAACCCCCCAAAAGAATTTGCTAAATTTATATTAAATAGACAACTCATTTTAACATCGCATGAAAAAAACACAACCCCACTAAAAACTAAACAAAATCCAGCAAGAAAAGAACAAAAAAAAAGACGAAATGATAACAGAGAGAAAGGTTATTGTTTTGATTACGTGAATTTGCCATGGAGATCTCATTGCCTTCATTTGGGTCAAGCCAAACTTTGCCTTTGCCACACTTGAGGACACTAGCAGCAAGCCGCTTTTGGAGTTTGAGGGAAACCATCTCCGCGTCTTCTTCGAGAGCTGTTGTGGGAGAGCGGATGAGGCCAGCGCGTGTTTATGTTGGTATTTATACCATGAGAGTTTCTTCTTCTAGGGTTTGCGGGTTGGGCTTTCGGGCTATGCTGGGTTATGGGCTGTGTGTTTGCTGAGACCATAGTCATTAAACCGGTCCGCTTAAAAAAAAAATCAATCCAAAATCAACTTAATTTATTAAACAACATCAAGTAGTTTAATTTCAATTAAAATGTGATTTAATTTAAATTTATTAAAATAATATTATTTTGAAATAACATTATTTTAAATTAACCTACATTAATTAATCTGAGTTAAATAGTTTAATCCATGACATATGACTTTAACATAAATGAGTTTAAGACAATAATATTTTTATCTTTTATACTCGAAAAATATTTCAAGTTTTTTTTTTTATCATAAAATATTTATATTCATCAAATTTTCTCAAATAAATAAATAAATCAAACGTAAAATATCGAAGAGATTATTTTACAAAAACATTGTTTACATAAAACAAACAAACATGAATAAACCATAGCATGCATCATTGGATGGAATGGATAAATTGTGTTTAAATTGAAAACATTAAATTGAAAACATAAAATGAATGATTTGGTCTTTATTTATAGATGAAACTTATCCACCAAGTACTGTACTTTAATCTTAATATATACATACCACAGCACAATTCAATTTTTCTTTTTTCTTTTTTACTTTTTACTGGGGAAGAGTGAAAAATCAAAATGAAACAAGAAAGAAAGAAAGAAAGAAAAACTGGAAATAAAGTATGCAAGCATTCTTGCCCTTTCCTCTCCTTCGGTATTTGTCACAATAAAGGAAAATACGTTTTTAGCAGTGTGGTTGCGGTTGCTTTATAAAATATTTTTTACTTATAAATGTATCAAAATGATATATTTTTTATTTTTTAAAAATTATTTTTAATATTAGTATATTAAAATGATCTGAAAACACTAAAAAAAAAAATATTAATTTAAAGTAAAGAAAAAATAAAAAAATTTCATTTTTTTCAAAAACGTTTTTGAAACGCAAAAGCAAATAAGATCTTTATCTTACTATTCACAGTCAGGAAAAGCACTCTGGCCTCCTAGTATGAAAGCTCCCTCTCCAATTTCCTTATGCTATAAAGGAACATGGGGACTAGTTGACGTAATGAGCCCCTCAAGATTGGGAGGCTCATTTCTTCAATTAAGATAATGAAAAACCATTTCATCTTTTTAGTTGGAACTTTAGGCGGTTCTCAAAAAAAGATAGCGAAAAAAATTATTCCTAGAGTTGATACTAAAAGGAATGTATAAACTAATGCTTCCATAGATTCGTTCGTGGTTTACAATTATAGCTTTCATATCTGTTTATTTAGAGCGTTCCCAGTTAAAAAAAGAGCAAGAGTCAAGACAAAGAAAAGGCGGCGATTCAAATTAA
>Ga0325410_1009734_pt1 | contig 10209 bp, 7 predicted proteins | sample PopdelMetagenome_16_FD_206182 | JGI IMG/M metagenome (GOLD analysis project Ga0325410, IMG submission 206182) | Populus deltoides microbial communities from Bellville, Georgia, United States - Xylem-PdIQD-R3 | ecosystem: Host-associated > Plants > Phyllosphere > Stem > Wood/Secondary xylem...
TTTAACCCCGCCAGCATATCTTAAAGAATCAATGTTTATAAGAATTTATTGAAAAATTTTAAATTTATACGAAAAAAACACAACTTCCATTAAGAGATTTATAGTCTCGATCATCCATGTGAGAATATTGAAATAATATATATATATATATATATATATATATCTGTTAGATATCTTGTATTTGAAATGGTCATACAAATAGTCTAATTACCACCGCATTTTGGGTTCCATCTCTCCAAATCAAAATCAACCGAAAACAACCTTTGTTCCCATGAAAAGCACACCCAACCCAACCCAACCCCACACAATTATCTTACCTATTTTTGGTGCATGTTTGTAGCTGAGTTACACTAGTTTTTTTGTTTTATTTATTATTATTAAATTTTATTTTATTTTTTAATTTAGATTAATTAAATTTTTATTTTTATATCATTTTAATGATTCAATATTAAAAACAAATTTTAAAAATTATTTTCATGTATTTATAATAAAAAAACCTTTATATCTCTAATATAATTATAATAATAATAATAATTTTTTTTTATAATAATAATAAATCTCATATACTGTCCCCACACGTCTCATCTCTCCTTCCCTTCCAACACTGATCACCATTTCCCTTCTCTCCAAACAAAGGAACAAAGACAATTGACAAATCCAATTTTCATTTTCAATCAAGAAATCAACAACTACACAAGCAAACATCAAAACCTTAGCAGCGGCAGCGGCAGCGGCCATGAATCCTCAACAAAAACAACAACAACAACAACAACAACAACAAAACCCAGTAGATCCTGACCAGCCGCTACTCCCGACAATTAAGATCCACCACCACCCTTCTCCCCCACAACACCCTCACCCACCCTCCGGCACTCCTACTCTCACCCCCACCACTCGCCGCAAGATTGGTGTCGCCGTCGACCTCTCTGACGAATCAGCCTACGCTGTCCGCTGGTCTGTCCACCACTACATCCGTCCTGGCGACTCTGTCATCCTCCTCCACGTCAGCCCTACCTCCGTCCTCCTCGGCGCTGACTGGGGCCCACTCCCACTCTCCACTCCCACGCAATCGCAACTCGATCTCTTGAACAATAATAGCAAATTTAATAGCGAAATTGATAGTAAAACTAAAAATGAGAATAGTGAGAAGCCACAGCCCCGGCAAGAGGATGATTTCGATGCTTTCACCGCTTCGAAAGCGGCGGATATTGCGAGGCCTTTGAAGGAAGCGCAGATTCCGTATAAGATTCATATTGTGAGAGATCATGATATGAAGGAAAGGTTGTGTTTGGAAATTGAGAGGTTAGGGTTGAGTGCGGTTATTATGGGGAGTAGAGGGTTTGGTGCGGCGATAAGAGGGAGCGATGAGAGATTGGGTAGTGTAAGTGATTATTGTGTTCATCATTGTTTTTGTCCTGTCGTTGTTGTTAGATATCCTGAGGATAAGGATTGTGGTCGGGACTGAGCCGGAGGCAGTTGTCAATGTGAAGGGAACTAAAGGTTAGGATTTGTAATGTGACCGTTCATTTTTGCTATTGGTGATTTTGATTGTGGTTTGAAGTTTTGATTTTTTTTCTTACTGTAATGATTTATGATCTTTGTTTATGATGGTTTTTTTTTTTAATCTTATCTTATAAGTTTGCTAGTGTATGCTAATGATGGCAATGTACAGGAGGAGGATAGTTGTCTCGAAAGGAAAACGTAGAGATAGTTATGCACATGATTAGGATGCATTATCAAATCGTAATGCTGTGGATTGTATCATAATGTGGATGTAAAAGAAATGTGTACATCATGTCTTAGGTTCTAGAGCATTTTATAAGTGATCAAAGTTGCATATAAATAGGATGCACCGGGTTAATTTTGATTTTGGATGTTATTAATCTTCTGATGAATCTTGAAATTGTTGGATTCTGGAGAGTTGCTGAAACATTGCAATAAAGATGCATTAAATAGCTGAGTTTGTTTATGAATCCTGAGCGGAAAATCTGACTGGTGCTTGTAAAATAACAAGCTGTGGTGATGAAATTAGGGTTGATTTGAGTTGGAGTCAGCATCTAAAATGTGCAGGCTACTTTGCTATAATTAAATGTAAGTGGGTATTGGCCATTTCATTACTATAGAAAGACGACTCTGCTTATTTGGCTTCATTGTGTTCTTCTAATTGTAATCTATATTGATTAGTGGGCAAAGTTTTACCTCAACTAGCTGGTTTGATTGGTGATTGCGTTTTGATATTTTGTTAGATGGTGGAATTTGTCATTGCTGGTAACGATTATGCTTGCCAGGCCTGTTTTCTGCCTTGTGAGATATTGGCTAATATGGTTATGTTTATTCCATTATGTGATGACTGGTAATGCATAATCATGCTAGGTTTTGGAGTTTTTTTATTTTGTTTTGTTTTTTTATGAGATCGACGGCGCAGATAATGGTTTGTGTGAATAAAGACACATCATCCTGAATTTTTCATTATCAGCTGAGTGAATTGATCATAGTTAAAACAATATGTAGGAGCCTACGCAGCAAAAGAAATTTGGAAATTACAATCGGTTTCGATAACATTTCTTTAGTGGTTGATGCTGTGTATAAATAGTACAAAATGGATTACTTGTGAATATGTGAGATTCATCTTCTCATTGGTGGCATGATATTTTACATGGCTGGATTTGAGAGAGTTGCTGTGATATTGCAGTAAAGATGCATTAAATAATTGAAATGTTTGCTGAATTGTAAGCATAACTTTGGAGCCTTAGGTACTTGTAGAATTTTGTTAGAGATGTGGTTGATATGATCTAGAGAGATATATGTCATATGAAATGTAAAGTGCAAGCAGTGGTGAGTCTGTTGCAATTGTGTTGCTATTGGTTCTTATTACCGCGGAGCTTGATAGTGATTTGACCAAGTTATTGATGAAAATTAAGCACTAAAATCGATATATAATGCTTGATGAAACACTTTTGCATCTCATTAATGCAATATGATGGAAGGTTTTTCGGGCTTTGGATATACTGATCCTTAGGGTTTTTTTTTTCCCAATTCTTCTAGTCTTACTGCAGCAGATGCAGTAGCAATAACACAATTAATCAAGTATTAGACATTTTGGTTGGATCCATAATATTTGCGTTTAGCTTACGTTGTGTTTCTTGAAGGCTACACTGGAGTGTATTGTTGCAACTATGGTTTGACTTTCATTGGCCTTGCATAGCTTTGGCAGCGCATGAACAAGACAGTGTATAAATCGACTGTCTAGAAGATTGTTTTCTACTCCCTGTCACATTCTATTTATTGCTTCTCCCCTGGCTCAGTGAGGTTATAGGCTAGCTCCTCAATGGTGTTTGAAATAAGATTTTTTGCTATGTTTTGTAATACTTCTTCTACCCGTTCAGAATAGGTAATTTAACACTTATTTGTCAACACTATTGACAAATTTTTGTTTCATAGTGTCTCTTGTTTAACATAGCTGAAAGAAAACAGGTATACTGTATTTGGCCCATGATTTTTGCCTTTTACTCCGAATGATCATGTTAGCTGTGCTGTTTCTGTTCAAGAAGTGATCTCCTTAGACTGGATGCTGATGTCTGAATTGCTGTTCTTGCTATTGTCACTTGTGTTGTTTCACAGCTGTTTTAGTAAATAGTGGGAAATTTTTAAATGAGGTCTCTATTTGTTGCTTGTTGCCTGACAGATGCGTAGTTTGAACTACTATATCGTGACTGATCCATCTCCACAGCAGGTATGCAGCCGGATCTTGGTTTTTGTTTTTCAGTTTGCATTTATCTGTGCGCAATGTTGTCTTGTCATGCCCCTTCATTCCACTCCCCCCTTCATCACATGTATGCATTACACATGGCGCTGTAATCATAGCCACTGTTATTCCCTTTTTTTTTTTTGAGTGCGCATTTTCCATGATGTTTCTACATTTCAATTGTCATGTAGTTCCAATTTTGCTATTTGGCCGACTGTCTTTGTAGATATGATGGAGGAGGTGTCACAGTCAGCAGAGATTAGGTGAACATGCTGAGGAGTTACTAAGATGTTCTTGTTTGGGTCTCCTGTTTGTGCTAATAGACAGATTGTAGGATGATCTTTTCTCCCTTGCGACTCTTGTCAGAAGTTTCTCATATATGAAAACTTGGGAGGATTTGTTACACTTGCACGGTTGATCAATGGCGTTAGGTTTATGGATATTCTTGTAGGCTTTTGGAAATATGTTTTAATGGATTATAATGTCCATCGTTTTGGTGTTGAAGATTGCTTCGCTCTACCTTTTTGTTCCCAGTTATGAATGAGTTAATCATAACTGAACTTGTAAATTGAAATCAAGCAACCCAATAAAGCTAAAGTACAATTTGTGTGTAAAGAAGAATTGACGACAGGTTCCCAGTTTGTGGGCAAAAATATTCGGGTTTTTCTCGGCGCATGATTGACTTGAGAGCTCCGGGTTTTGTAATAGTTGACAACGTAGGACAGTTGCCGGCTGCGACAACTGGTTGGGTTACCTTTGCAGGTGTGTGTTTGTAATGATGAGAAAAGATGTTGCTGACATGTTGAAGTCTTGACTGGAAACATGTCAATGTTCGTACCAGAAACTAAGAGATTAATTGATGGCTTTCTTGTTTTACTCATGTTTTCTTAGATTGTGTTCTCATGCCATGCAAGGTCACCTTATGAATTTCTGACTAGATATCCTGAGCTCCCCATGGTGAAAGGAAAAGGGGATGGTCAAACTATTCATGCAGACAACAAAATCGTTCGTTGAGAAGCTCCTAACAATTTGATACTGAGCCTATGACATATCGTTGACTTTCATTGGGGGCCAAATTTTGAGGCTTTCTTTTCTCATGGGATTTGAGAGATTCTTCCTTCAACAAATATCTAATCTTAGAAGATGAGATATTAATTTAATTGCATTTATTAAATTTATACAATAAAATAATTTTTTTATTTAATCAAATAATAATAAAAATAGATATATATTAAATTGATTGAATAAAATAAAATAAAAATACCATGCAAGCCTATATATATTATAAATATTATCTGAAAAAAATAAAATTCATTTATACAAAAAATAAAAAAAACTTATAGATGAATTAGAAAAACTTCTTACAAAATTAAATGCTTAACAAAAAAAATAATTGTCAATTAAAAGAGGCTCGAAACAAAATAAAAGAGAGAATGAGTATTAATCTAAATATAAATAATTTATTTTTTGAAAAACAAAAGCATATAAAAAGAAGTATGAATTAAAAAAAAAATCAGGTGATACTGGGCCTCGCAAGTTAGGCTAGCCCACCTCGCAAGCTGGGCTAGTCTATGTCACCCATTTGTTAGTTCCCACGCACTAGCCTACCCGGGCAATTGGGTCCTTTTTTTTTTCTTTTTGCATTTGGGGCAAACCACACGTCGTTTGTCCAAAAGTTTTTTGAAAAAAAAATCAGCCGACGTGTCGCCCGGTTTTGCCTTGATTTCGGCCATTATGGTGACTGGAAAGTCAGAGCTTAATGCTGTTTGACCCAAATACTAGTTTTTCAACCCAAAACACCTTAGAAACCATGATAAACCTACATATGGCCTAAAAAGCAAAAATTTATCCCAAAAACCAAAATCAACCAGAAATAAAAAATCAACTAGAACTCAAATATGTTTCTTCATGAATTTATAGGTAAAAATCACCTACTATGAACTTTCCTTATCAAATGGAATCATTTGAAACAAATATCAAATATTTTGGAAACCTAAATCGATGTCAACAACATTTTTATCTCTCTACCAAGAAAATACAGCGACCTCTCGCTCTCTCTTTCTCCTTTCTCAACTAGGGACCAAACAATAACAAAAATAAATTTTTATATCAAAATTGAATTGGAAAAATATTGACATGCCAAAATTGTATGATTTGCGTTATTTTTAAAGTGCGAGGACTAAAGTGTATCTTTCCTGAAACTTCTCACATGCTACCCTTGTTTGACATCTTTTTCATTATGGTCTATTTTCTTCCAATTTGGTCTTAAGTTACGATCAAATTGTTCAAAATTAAACTTTGATGACCAAAATAAAATTTAAAAAATACACAATAAATCCATAATGTTTTGTGTGCATGTGAATAGTGCTGGATTTACAGCTAAAATAACACGTCTTTTACATTTTTACTCGGGGCTGTTTGAGAATGTGGCAGCGGTTACTTTTCAAAATGTTTTTCATTCAGAAATGTATCAAAATAATATTTTTTTTATTTTTAAAAAATTATTTTTGACATCAACACATCAAAATGATCTAAAAACACTAAAAAAATTAATTTGAAGTAAAAAAAATAAAATTTTTAATTTTTTTTTAAAAACACTTTTTAAATACAAAAATAAACAGAACTTATAGGGTACAAAGCCGTGATTTTTTAACCTTTCTTGTTTATCTAATATTTTCTTGTCAAGCTTGATGGTCCTTTCCAGCTATTCAAAGTGTAAAATTGTTCTATAACTTCAAAGGCAGAATACAATATTCATATCATATCGTAGGACACAATATACTTGCTTCCTCGATTCAACTAGATGTGAAGGGCCATTCGCTTTAATTTTCCCTATTTATTAATACAATGTTTGTCTACGTGGAGGCAACCGTCTTTTCTTGTAAAATTATAATTTATATTTTTGAAATTGATTTTTTAAATGTTTTTATATTAAAAATATATTTTTATATATAAAATAAAAATATTATTTTAATATATTTTAAAGTAAAAAAACATAAATTATCTAAGAAAATATCTTCATTAAAATATACATAATTAGTCTTTTAATCTTATTTAAACTTAGTTTACGGTAGTGTTTGAGTTGGTGATGTAAGTTTTTTTTAAAGTATTTTTTATATAAAAATATATAAAAATAATTTTTTTTACATCAACTCATTAAAATAATTTATAAATATTAAAAAATTAATATGACCGACAACGAGAACAAACACTACCACTTAAATGACAAAGCAAAATCTAGATATTAATTTTCAACCAGGTAACACTCGACACGAAAAATAACTTCCACAGTAATGAAGATAAGAAATCAAACATTGTCGAATCAACACCACAGATGAAATCAAAGTTCAATGCCCTCTATTATCAATTAAGGGAAATTATCTCCAAAAACGTATAAAGCCAAGCAAGTGGACCTCTTCCTTTACTTATTTTATGCTAAATTCCAGTGGGGTTTTGTTTCATACCAACCACACACTCTATTCTCATTTGTAGCCCACGTTCATGGCGTGCTACCACAAAAACCAGCCGCTCTTGACTTCAAGAACATCTGGTCCACTCAAAACCACATATTAACTTTCTCGTTCTGGGCATCTTCCATTGCTCCTGTTCATTTCATCCTCAGCTACAATGTCATCATCCCATTTATCTTCAAAGAGAGAGCAGCTATGTCAGCATGGAGTATGGACTCTGCCAGTTGATACGTGACAGCTGCTGACCTTTTTTGCTAGGCATGCAACGATATGTGGTGGGAAGGAGAAGAAGCCCATAATAGTCTATACTACAGGTTCCTTCGGCGATGGACGGTCCTGAATTTTGCAACGTAAGGGCCAGACAACCTCCCCTACGTCCCATTCTGTTCCTCATCAATTTCTCCATGAACCTGAGCTGGTCCATGTACATCCGTTATGAACTAGATAACTGGGAATCCCATATTACGTTATCTTCAAAAAAAGAAGTAAATTTACATGGATCTAAACATTTTTTATGAGAAAAATAGGTTTTTATATCTATTTTTACATGTTTATTTATGTCAAATTTATCTTTAAGAAGTTGTGTTTTTAATCTATCATTTTGACAAATCTTTACCATAAAAAATAACGAAGAGTGTAGTAATGTTTTCTTGTAAATTCTGATCAGTAAATGGATCATCCAGTACAAGCTACTGATCATCTTTTCTTCATATAAGCCGAGATGTAACTAACATTTACAATAAAGCATTGAGTTCATAGCCTCAGTCAGCATCGGTCGAGACTCACGGCTTGAAATTTACAAGGATCAGGGACGAATTCTTTCTTATTTCTCTAGTGTAGAGAAATAAAAGTAGTTATAAGAATGGGGGAATGGCGAATCATCTACCATTTCCACTCCTAAATAATTGACAATAGCAAGCTAGCAAGTCGAGAATGTCAGGAGAAAAGCACACAGAAAATCACTTTTTCCATGGGTAAATCAAGAAAAACAATGAAGAACAAATAGCATAAGGTAATATTGCATTAACCATTGAACCAAATACCATCTCATGTACAAAACCATGAAGACAAACACAATTACCAGCTACTAAAACAAGCTTCAAAATAAAATGAAATACTAAATAGTCATGGTTCAAAAACTATATGGTTACTAATTAATCATATAAAAAAAGTTAGTAGGGGCAGAAATCAAAGGCTCTGATCTCTGCTCAATTTGCAGATCCCAAGAATAGCAGCAGACGCGTTTTCTCCATTCGCGACCAAGTCTTTCTGCAGTCTCTTCAGGGAGTCTATGATAGCCGATGATCTTGACATTGCTTGACCATCATGACCATCTTCTTCTACATGAACGCTTGTTCTTGCTTGCTTCCATGGCCTTGATGAACTCAAAGAATTCCCTTCCTCGGTGCTCATGCTTCCACCTCTTAAATTATGCGAAGAGGAACATCCAGTTTCATCCTGCATTTATCCAACATTAAATGTATTAACCAAACCCAAAGTTTGTAACCTAAAAAGGAAGAGGAAGAAGACCCATTATTTCCTAAGATCCACAAATTCAATTATTAAAATGTGCCCTCTAAAAAATAATATAAAAAAATGGCAAAGAAATGAAAGAACAAGAAAAAGAGACTGACATCAGAATCAAGATCAACATTACTGTCTCGCATCCGTTTCAAGAACCCATTTCCACCAGCACAGGAAATCTCCTCTTCACTGCTAGAAGAACTAGCCACAGGTGGCGCAATTGATGGCGAAGAAGATGCAGTAAGACCTGACCATGGCACCACCTGGTTGTCTCCATCTTCCTCCTCGTCTTCCTCCTCGTCATATTCATCACTATCATCATCAGTGTCGTCGTCGTCGTCGAATTCTCGATCATTTTCAGACTCGTCATAATCATTTCCGGCTTCTCGGCTTTCTTGATCACTAGCCATGACGTTCAGATCTTGGAGTTGTTTTTTTTTATTTTTATGGACAGCAAAACAGGATTCACATACAGAAACGATAGGGGCAAGTTTAGACCCTGAGGATTTCCAAGGAGTTGGAGATTGACACACTTGACAAAGAAGGGTTCTACAATGCTTTGCAACAAGGAAGTTGGCAGAGTGTACTTTCTCATCACAATCCCAACATAAACTAGCTTGGTCTGATTCACAGAACATTCTTGCTGAACCCCCACATAGCTCACACCCTTTCATCCTCTCCTTTTGCTTCTCTGTCTATGTCCTTGTTGGGTTTGGTGGTTTTTTAGGGAAGGGGAAAGGAGTTTTGAGAGAGGAGAGAAAGGGCAGGCGTGCAAGATGTAGTAAATAACGGAAACTACCCTAATTTTTTGCATTTAATTATGGGATATTTTTTCCACGGGGGGTGTTTTGGGAGTTTCATTGGGAATTTAGGGTTGATGTGAGATCAAAAAAAAAAAAAAAAGATCTAGCTGGCTGCTGCTTTAGCAGCATCTATGGAAAGACTTTGCTTTTAATTAGGGCTGGAATTTGCTTTGCCAATGAGGCGTTTAATCTACTTTAATATATGCCATTTCTCGGAAGAAGCATGTCCACACAACTTCTGCTTCAATATTCAAGTGTGAACTAGACCGAAAGTATAATAAATTACGAGTTGTAATCAAAAGTCTCCCTTGATTCCTAGAAATTGACTATTCAGATCGAAACGCTTGGATTAATTTAGTTCTTCGGAATCATGCGCTCGAAGTCACCTGTGAGGGGTTTCTTGCCATGAAGAAAAACAAAGCTTCCAGAATTTCTTTTCTGTACCTGTTATTTTTTTTGTTTTTTAAATTTATATTTCATTTTTTTTTAAATTTGTTTATTTTTTTAGGAGGTTGATCTTACTCTGGTGATATGAATCACGAGTTTCAAAAATTAGATCGACCTAATTATTTTTTCTATGTTTTTATTTTAAATTTGATTTTCTTAATTTTATCATTCTACATTATATTATTGGTTCTTGAGTTTTGTGATTTTTTTTATTTTTTTT
>Ga0325410_1009735_pt1 | contig 10208 bp, 7 predicted proteins | sample PopdelMetagenome_16_FD_206182 | JGI IMG/M metagenome (GOLD analysis project Ga0325410, IMG submission 206182) | Populus deltoides microbial communities from Bellville, Georgia, United States - Xylem-PdIQD-R3 | ecosystem: Host-associated > Plants > Phyllosphere > Stem > Wood/Secondary xylem...
CTCCCTCCCTCCCTCCCTCCCTGCATATATACAACACTTCCATTTGGAATAGGCTACTTTACAAAGCCTTTATTCTGATGACACAAGTGCACTAAATACTTTTCAAATATGATTTAGGGTCATTTTTTCTATTCTTGGCATTTGGATCTATGTTTTAATTTTTAATTTTATTTTTTCTCATATTTCCATACCCATCTTTGTTGTTTTATGTATGAATCATCATTCTTTATTTTTTTTTGGGCATGGACCATATTAAATGCTGATCAGTGGTTCTCTTATCATATATGAATTCCATAGTAGTGCTTTGGCATCTGAAAATCTTGATTTATTCGATTATTAGTTTATATTGTCTTGACGGCGTCATATTGATGGAAGTATGAAAGTTCGTTGACTATTGCATGTGAATAGCCTTATTGCTTTTTAAATACAGTATAATTGATCCAATGATTTCTCAGGCATTAGTTCAACAAGCTGGAGCGTCTGATGATTTTCAAGAAATGGTATCTGATGAAAGAGGGGGCCTGAAAAAGAAATTTAGCATGGATGCTGTGTTGGAGGATAAAATTTGTGATCTCTATGACCTTTTTGTTGAGGTATATACCTGCTCGGAATGCCATGCCTTGATTATTTTTTTGTGGAAATCTTTTTCTCAATCTTTCTCATGTTTTGCTCTGACTTTTGATGATTCTAGGGATTGGATGAAGATTCAGGTCCACAAGTCAGAAAGTTATATGTGGAGGTTGTGCTTTCTTTTCCTTGTACATGTTTCTTTATGCTTTCATTTGCCAAATGTATTTTTAAATGAAATGGAGCAACTGCTTACTCTTTTCTAAAGTTTTGCTAACAGGTTGTTGATACTAGCTTTCATGGTTCTTTTTTCTTTTTAAACTAAATGGTTGGACCAGTCTGTATTCATTTTCTTCAAGTCATATGCCCCTTAAGGCTCTGATATCACCTAGTTCTTGAACTTCTTTGTCCTTCTGGCAACGTGTGTCATGTGCTGATATTTTTGTATGTGAACACTAATTAAAATCTACTTTGTTTTTCTCTGATATGCTTTTCACAGTCTATTCCCATCTGTGATTCAGCTTGCTCAGTTGTGGCCAAGTGGTCTTATGGACAACCATGGGATCAAGCGTGCAATATGTAGGGCGAAAGAGAGACGGAGGGTTATGTACATCAGAAATAAGGTATGCAAGTCCCTCATCTCATATTTGAAACATGAAAGTTACCCTTTCCCCTTTCCTAGATGCATTTTTTTTTTTTTTATTAACGATGTCTTGATTGATAAGACTTAATTCACAATTCTAATCATGTCAATAGACTATGCTATGGTGAGCTGTGATTTATGAAGTGATTGGCATTTCAGGGTTCCAAAAAGCCATCTAAATTGACTAAAATTTGCTATATGTAGACTCACACCGGGTTTTTTTTTGTCATTAAGTATAGTGGAGTGAAGGTTTCTGTATCAGTGGAACGTGGTTTGTAGATTTTAGATAGTGGAATTGGTGATGCGCACTGTTTTATCATTTCAAGGACCTTTGCTTCTTATTATTGGAAGGAGTTTTTTTTCATTGTCTTTTGGTACCTCCAATTCTGTTGGCCCTTTCTCTGAAATACGCTGAAATCCCGTGCATCTTCTGCTTTTTTTCTGGGGATGCTGATGGTGATCCCCCCGCCCCCCTTTTATTTGTTATTTTTAGGATCAAGATAAAATAAAGAGTAAAAAGATGTTGACTCCTAAACAAGAGGAGGGTGTTAGAATTGAGTCTGGTTCAGTTGCTCAGCCACAACATGTGCAAGAAAGGTTGGCCACTGATATGGTTGGTCCTGTTTTGGCCTTAGCTCGTAAGCCGGTTCCCAATTCCATAGCAGCAGCTGTTCAGTTTCCTAGTCCTTCAGCAAACGGTCTTGTATTGGACAAGCTAAAACAAGAGAAGCCAAAAGGAAGTTCAAGCAATTCCATGGATGGGGCAAAGATGGGAGTTGATGGTGCTTTGCCAAAAAAGAAGGTAAAGAGGAAGCCGGAACAAGAGTTGGATGGAACTCGTCCCCGTTCAGAGAAGTTGCATCCTCAATCTAGCGGGGAAAGACACAAGTCTTTTAAGCATGCATCTGGTCTTCCCCAAAAGTTAAACCTTCAATCATCTGCCCCTCCAAGCATCGAACCGTCGAGCTGACTTAATGATAGTTCAATTAGGATGTTTACACCAAAGAAGTGATTGTGTAACATTAGTGCTTTTCTTTTTCTTCACAGCAGGCGTCATCAATTCTGACCAGCTGATTGATACCATTTTTGTAATTAAATTGTGTTGTTTAAAGAGTCGTGGCTTGAATTATCATCTCATCTCAAATAAGAGATGCAGATTGCTTGTGCAAAATCCCTTGCTTTGAGGCGTAAGTTTAAGTCTTTCTGTTCTCGTTGCCCCTTTCCTTTGAGTTCTTTCCCTTTCTTGCTATCTAGTTTGGTCCGTTGCCTTGTTTATAGTAGTTCATAGTGGTTAGCGGTGATGTCTGCCCATCAGACCAAACTCTTGTTTGGTCTGATGGATGAATTGGGGTTCTGTTTCGCTATTGAGTTAAATCTCTGTTGGTTTGCTGTTTTTGAACTGAAACAGAGGCTTGCAAACGATGAAATGAAATAAAATAATTTAATCTAATTAAAAAAAAATCCATCTAAAAGAAGTAGATTTAGCAAAGAAAAAAAAAACCGAAACAACTTATGTTACTCTAAAAAAGTCAGAAAAGTCTCATAAAAAATGAAAAAAATAAAAAAATACCAGATGATAAAAAAAAAACTTAAATCAACCCAACTTAACTTTAATATTTTGCGACCTAGAATATGATACATGGATAACCTCACAAAAAGAAAAGTAGAACAAATTATAAATCTTAAGGCTTAATAAGTCAATGTCAGATAATAAAAATAAAAATAAAAATAAAAATGATTTTTAAACAAATAAAAAAAGTTTGAACTTAAATCGGATTAATTATCGAAACTGATGGACCGAGTTATGATTGTAGAACAAAAACACGAAAAAATAGTGAAGCAAGATTCTCAATCATAAAAAATTAAAAATAAAAATAAAAATAAAGCATTGAGGACCAAAATTAGAAACAAAACAAAATAAAATAAAATTTTAAAGGATAAAATAAAAAAAAACTAATGCAAAGTATAAAAAAATAACAATTAAAAGAATAATGATCAAATTGGATAAAAAAATAAATTAAATAAATGCAGATGAATGAAATTGAAACATGAAAAAAACTTTAAGAAGTATTAAAATCAAAACATATAGAAATCAAAAGAATGAGAATCAATTTTAAAACAAATACAAACTATATGATATATTATAATTTTTAAAGGCTCGACATGAATACCAAGACACATGAGAAAGAAAATTTAAATTATTAAAAATCCCCAGGGGCATCTTGATATTAGAAAAAACCAAATGGCAAGAATGAAAATGCATCTTAGACATGATTAATCATCAAAACTGGTGAATCGGGTCATTATTGTAGAAGATAAACACAAAAAAATAATAAAGTAAAATTTTCAATCATAAAAAAAAAAAAAATAAAAACAATGAAGACTAGATTCTACAAAAAAAAATAATTAAAAGAAAATAATTAGGAATTAAATTGAAAAACAAACTAAATGAAGAAAGGGACAAAACTAAGAGCAGTAAAAAAATGAGGATAGTAATTGAAAATATAATGAAATTAAATTAAATTCTAAAGGATAAAATAAAAAAATTAATGTAGAGAATAAAAACATTAAGGACCAAATTAGATTAAAAAATTAAATGTAGATGGATGAAACTGAAACAAAAAAACTCCAATAAGCATTAAAAAAAAATAAGGATCAACTTTAAAACAAATACAAACTAGATGACACAAGTAATTTTTTTAAAGGCTTGACATGAATTCCAAGGCACATGAAAGAGAGAGAAGAAGGGGAGCAGGAAAACCTTTCATCATCGCTGCCAACCAGACCAAAAACGCCACTCCAATAGTTGTGCCGTCACTTGACACGACAAATGAAAAGGCGGTCGGTAGATTTTAGCTATCAGAATACACCCCATGCAAGGGATGATGATGTGCGGATGCATGCGTAGCACGCGTAGCACGCGTCAACCTTTTATATTGATTTATTAATAATTTAATAATTTGAATTACTAAAAAGCACCTAAGGGCAGAAAAGATGAGAACGCATCTTAAACCGAGTTAATAATCGAAATTGGTGGACCGGGTCATGATTGTGGAAGACAAAAAAGAACATGTAGGCTTATTAATGATATTTTCATAAATAAATTGGAAAAAATAGGAAATTCAACTTCTTCTTCTGTTTAAATTTTTAGCTAGTTCTGAAAAAGAATTAGAAGAGAAAAAAAGTTGAGAGCTTATTTAGTAAGAGAAACCAAGATTTAAAGTAAAATGAATGAGAGACTAGGTATTGAATACATCTAACTCAATAACTAAGGAGATAATCGAGTGAGAGAAAAGGAGTAGAGAGAGGAAACTCGTGACATTAAAAAGAAAAAAAAAGGAGAATAAAACTTTGACTAGTTAACATTCAAAATTCATATCATTATCAAGTAAGATGTTATAAATTTGATTTTACAAGTTTAAGTAAAGAACAACAAAGTTTATGTAAATTTTTTAAATTTTGAATTATAGTTCTTAAACATTAGATTGAGAAAAAGTAAAATTGTCAAAATATGATGTTCTTAAGATGAAATATACTATAAATAACTCTTAATAAATCATAATCGAAGAAGAAAAATTGGATGTTTATGGTGAAAATAGACCGGTCAGGGATGAGAACTTTTGGAAGTAAAGTAAATGTTTATTAGTTATGTATATTTAGTATGTGTTACTGGGTATTATAATATATTTAATTATGTTGTTTAGTTATAATTGAATTTTAAATGTAACTTGAAAAGAGTCCACGAGGAATTGATGAAATAAGGTTGTTTTAAATACTTTAGTTTTTTTCCATGTAAAATTAGCATTAATTTTACCCGTGGCCATTGCATCAATGAGAAAAAAATTGGTGGAGATAAAGATGGTTGTGGTATATTTTTTAGTCTTTTTTACTTGTAAAATTAACATTAATTTTACCAGTGGTCATTGCATTAGTAGAGAGAAGATTTTCAACAATAAAATAAATTAAAATTTAATCACACAATCAAATCGGGGATGATTGGTTGAATGGTTATGAATTATAAAAAATAGAATTTTATGGATCATCTTTTTATAATATAAGTAAATTTTTTAACTTTATATTAGAAGCTTATAATTGAACTTTTTGAATCTTAATTAATTTAGTTATATACTTATATTATTTTGCACCTACTAAAATTGAATCTTGGAACCTTCCATGGCTTTCCTGATTTACGAGTTTGATGAAGTGTTTTTTTTTTAACCGAGCTTGATTTTTTTTATTATCTATTTTTTTCTTATATATTCAAAAAATTAATTTAAGAGAAAAATCATGTCATTAAACTTTTATAAAGTCTATGGACATGTTAACGAGTTTGGCTGGTTGACCTTCTTCATAGGTTTGACGAGTTTAAGATTTTTTATTTATTTTTATTTTTTTAAACATCCCGGTATTAGATTGATGTTTGATTTTGTGATTATCTATTTTGTTATTAAATTGTTAAATAAAAAGTAATTTTGAAAAAAAATAAAATCTCATTGCAGTCCATAAAACCGGTTCACAGGTTTACGAGTTTATCTACTGACTAGATTTTTTTTTTGATCCTTTAATTTTTTTTAATTTTTCTCTCTCTATTTGTTTTTTAATATTGAATTAATTAAAAAAATAAACTACATAATTTATTTTTATATTTATTTTCTATAAAATTATCAATATCTCAAAATAGTGCCTAAAAATGGCTACACATATGATTTTTGACGTTACATGCCTAGAAATTCCACACGAGTATCTGATCTCCCTTTGAGTTCCCAAGGGTAAAGTCGGCAGGATAGAGTATTTTTGTGCAATAATTACCTTTCCTTACCTTAAATGACGTGTCCAATCTGAAAATAAAAATCTTAATAGATGAATGGAGTTCAAGCATATACATACACTGGGCTGGGCATCAAATAGAGCACTATCCTTTTAAGGGAAATTCATCCGACATAGAGAGAGATAAATGGAGTGAATCACAAAATCTGAATAGATGAGAGACGCGATAGGGATAGTTGATAGATGGGTTAGGGTCAAATTTGTCCTTTCATGAATCTTTACATCAAACTAACTAAGTAGATATAGCTTAATATTGTGATAATGATTGATTTTTAAAGTATTTTTTATTTAAAAATATATTAAAATAATATTTATTTTTAATTTTTAATATTAATACATTAAAATAACGATGTAAAAACATAAAAAAATAATTTTTTTTATTTTTTTAAAAATATTATTAAAATATAAAAATAAAAAGATTCTTTTATAACCGACATAAATATTCTTTCTATTCAACCCCATCTTAAGATATTTTCAATGGTCAAGATATTTTCTTTATAATTTAGATACCAATCAAGACTAATTTTATCTATGAATTATTAATATTACTTTTTTTTCCTAGCTGAGCTTAATTCCTAAGATTTTTTAAAACAAAAACTAGCATCCGTACGTAACAAGACAAGAACTCTAAAAAGAAGGCAGAAATTCCATCACCACATACTCCAAAACCCGACCAATAATATCACTCCAAAATCTTAATAATTGTCAAAATTCTGAGCGGCCATTTTATATCCACAACGCCATCACCATCATTTTCTCAATTCTCGATTATTATTATCCTCAAAGAAATAATGTTCAACTATCAAATATCACACTTTATACGCAGATGACAGACCCATAGAAAAAATAAAAACAACCAAAAATTCACGCACATGGTGCTATGTCTCTTACATGTGCCTGTCATCATGAATAGGTTATCTCCGGTCACCGGAATATTATCGTCATGTTCGTGCTCCTTCAGGCTCAATAACAGAGACACCAAACTGGTGGGTTTTGGGTTTGAGTTGCAAAGAAAGGAGAGGTTAAAGAGAAAGCTTAAGTTTGTCGTCAGCGCGGAGTTATCCAAGTCTCTCTCTGTGAACTTGGGTTTGGACTCTAAGGTCACTCTCTTTCTCACTTTATGAATTCTTCTCGATCTCTTCGTGTATTTGGTCTATTTTATTCGATTATATGCCCCAGAGAGAAACGAGTTTCGTTGTTCTTATTTTCCTGAGAGCAAAATTAAAATAATTGTTTGATACCAGGGGACCTGGAAACTTTTCCATGCAAAGATTTGATGGTGCATACATCGAAGAAACTCTCGGATCAGCTAATAGATTTTTATCTAGTTTGATCCAGTTTCATAATTTGATTGACACTTTGCGGTCTGTTTACGTAGTTTCCCAAAAGGAAAACTGCTGACTAGTTGGAACTGAGTTTTCTTATGCATGCTTGTTGAATTCAGAATTGCAATTACCTTGATTCTGTAACTCTTAATTATACTGCTAAGTATAATCATGATTGAAACAATAATGTTGTTAAGCTATTTGTCTTCGAAAGTGTGAGAGAAAGCCAGAATTTTGCTCGGAAACAATTAAAAAGAGGAGCTTCTTACGTGATTATCTGTTTTTACTTCTTTCCAACAGACATTCCAGGCTTTAAATATAGTTATAGACTTGAAATGGCAAAAGTGTACAATGAGTTAGAAGTAGATCCTTTGGTTAACTCGTCACACCCCCATGATACTATGCTAGGGCAACTTCTCTTGTCTGAAGTCTACCAGATTAGAAAAACCAAATTTGAAAACTTGATCACGGGTTTGGGTAACAGAAGTGGGAACTGATATTGTGCTCCCCTCTCCAGCTATTTCTACTGTCATAATCATCTTTTCTTACTGTCTGTGGTCACCCTCTTGCATTTTTACTTTCACATCCTAAAAGGTGTTGGTATTTCCCTTTTTATCAATTTATCTGCATCAACAAGAACATTTCTTCTCATTTTCCAGGTATATTAGATTATTTCCACCTTTGTATTTTGATTCTTGATTAATTTTTGTTTAATCTGTATGGTTGATAGAAAGATGGTGATTTAATGATTTAGGAAAGGCAACTATAGTATAGACTGACAAAGATTTATTTTAATTAGAACATCAGCCAGTCTCATGATCTATCACAGTTGCCTTGGATTGGTCCAGTTCCTGGGGACATTGCAGAAGTCGAGGCTTATTGTAGAATATTTAGAGCAGCTGAACGGCTTCATGCTGCATTGATGGATACATTATGCAATCCAGTGACCGGGGAGTGTAAAATTTCTTATGATTTTCCATCAGAGGAAAAGCCATTATTGGAAGATAAAATAGTACCCGTGCTTGGCTGCATCCTATCGCTTTTGAACAAAGGAAGAGAAGATGTTCTTTCTGGAAGATCTTCCATCATGAATTCCTTTCGGGTTGCAGAAGTAAGTGCGATGGAGGGTAAACTTCCACCACTAGCCATTTTCAGGAGCGACATGAAAAGGTGTTGTGAGAGTTTGCATGTTGCTCTTGAAAACTTTTTGACACCTGACGATGATCGAAGCCTGGATGTATGGAGGAAACTGCTGAGGCTGAAGAATGTATGCTATGATTCTGGGTTCCCCCGTCGTGATGATTATCCTTGTCATATGCTGTTTGCAAATTGGAATGCTGTTTATTTCTCCACTTCTAGAGAAGACATAATCTCCAAAAATTCCGAGTTTGCATTTTGGATGGGTGGGCAGGTAACGGAGGAAGGTTTAAACTGGTTGCTGGAGAGAGGATTCAAGACCATTGTAGATCTTAGAGCAGAAATTATTAAGGATAACTTCTACAAAGCAGCGGTAGATGATGCTATTGCGGCTGGGAAAGTTGAACTGATTAAAATTGCTGTTGAAGATAGGACAGCTCCTTCAATGGAGCAGGTTGAAAAGTTTGCATCTTTGGTTTCAGATAGCAGCAAAAAGCCCATATATCTCCACAGCAAGGAAGGAGTACGGAGAACTTCCGCTATGGTCTCCAGATGGAGGCAGTATATGACTCGCAGTGCATCTCTGATCACCACTCCGAGAGACAAGGGACTACAAGATACAAATGAAAAGGGAGGAAGGCAGGGACCTTCCTTCATTGGAGGGGGGTCCCAACCCAGACAGGAAAATGGATCTCTGTCGGAGACTTTGAATAAACGTCACGGTTCAAATGGATTATCTAATGGAGCTGTCTCTCCAAAGGATGAAAATGGTCAGAGCATTAATGAGACATACAATGTCTATGCCTCTGTTCAAGATTCTATTCCATTAGAAACGGTAGAAAACAAGGTAGGATCTGTTGCAAACATATCCATGGAAGCTGACCCTCTAAAGGCTCAGGTTCCTCCTTGCAATTTCTTTTCCAAAGCAGAGATGTCCAAATTTTTCAGAAGTAAAAAATTCAAACCTCCAGCATACTCTAATTATCAGTTGAAAGGGTTTGAAAAGTTGCATGTTTCTAGAACGGCAAGTGTTGGGACATTCCAGAAAGTTGATGGTACTGATCCTGAGTCAAGGTTCGTGGAGGCAAAAAGATCCAATGGATTGGTCAGTGGTAAAATGGCATCTTCAAAGCCTCAGAGCTCACCTGCTGACAGTGACAAGCATCTGAATGGCAGCAGTGATGCTTCTGTTGGTTCAGGCATGGGTGTATTTAGTGGAGGGGAGAGGCGTTTCATGACTGGAAACAATGTTTCTTCCACTGTGGTTGAGAATTTAACTGAGCATCTTGCATGCGCATCAATCAAGGATGGTGGTGAAAACAATGGTGTTGATTACTTATCCTCCAGTGATGATGACTTGTGCACAATTGAAGGAAACATGTGTGCTTCTGCAACTGGTGTTGTAAGGGTGCAGTCAAGAAGGAAAGCAGAGATGTTTCTTGTGCGGACAGATGGATTCTCCTGCACTAGAGAGCAGGTTACAGAATCTTCCCTGGCCTTCACTCATCCTAGCACCCAGCAACAGATGCTTATGTGGAAATCCATGCCAAAGACAGTACTATTGTTGAAGAAGCTGGGGCAAGAACTCTTGGAAGAAGCAAAAGAGGTACAGTTCAAAAATATCCTTAATTTATGCCAAATTCCCTGAAAATTGCCTTCTTGTTACTCTAGTGATTTATGAAACCATGATTGTGTAGATATTGTTCCAA
>Ga0325410_1009736_pt1 | contig 10208 bp, 8 predicted proteins | sample PopdelMetagenome_16_FD_206182 | JGI IMG/M metagenome (GOLD analysis project Ga0325410, IMG submission 206182) | Populus deltoides microbial communities from Bellville, Georgia, United States - Xylem-PdIQD-R3 | ecosystem: Host-associated > Plants > Phyllosphere > Stem > Wood/Secondary xylem...
AATGAATGTTATTTAGCATCACTAATACTTGTATTGTATTTACGGTCGCTTTGAATATGCAAGAATTATTGAAAATGATAAAATCATGATTCAATTAATTTTAAAATAATTTGTGATATTGAAAATTTAGTAAAGAATGATTTGTCAATTTTGACAATTAAAAAAATAAAGAGTTTTACCATACTCTACAAACAATAATCATACAAAATACTTTTCAATGATAATAATTAATGATTGATTTTTTAATAAAGATATTATTTAAAATAAAATATTATTTAACATGTAATATTTATTCATTAATTATGTTTTAAATATAGACTTCATAAAATATTAATGAGGTTGAAAATGATTATGATGAAGTTACAAAGAAGCATGATGATATTTTATTAGGCATTGACAAGATTGAATTAATTCCATCGACATTTGATTCAAATTCTACTTATATGGACACCGAATAATTTAATGCGTTCATTCAACAAAAGTACATATGTTGTTGGTTTAGAATTTATATTTTTGGATGTTTTGTTTTAAATATTTTAGAATTTATATTTGGTTTGTATTTTGAATATTAAATTAAATTTATTTTGTTGGTTTAAAATTTAAATTTGATCCATATATATAAGTCTTGCATTGGAACTAGTTAGATATTTTTGTTGGATTTTTTTAATTAACTCGGGTCAACCTAGCTGATTCATAACCCAATTATTGTACCGGGTCGATCATCGGTTTAAAAACTATGTTACTAAGTACTATTCTTTTTATTATTATAGGTGTTCGGGCCAGTTTGCACGCACCTCGACTAATCCCACGGGCCCTAAAGTTAACAACCATGTAACCTTTCAGTGACCTCTTAATTTGTAAAACTCAAATAAATAATTTTTAAAAAATAAATTCAGAACCTGACTAGTTAAAATATACCTCTCTCGTGTTAACTAATTAAAACATTTTCTTCGTAATTGTCGAAGACATTGCCATTTTGAGTTTGAAGACTCTCTCTCTCTCTCCCCCTGGTCCACCAGAGACACGGAGAAACTTGTAGGACAGAAATTCAATCTGTCTCTCCGTTTGATCCTTGTCATCTTAGTGCCATAAGGACACAATGGCATAAGCAAGTAATCTGAAAACAATTGATATTCCTTTTGTTTTCTTTTAGATTCTTTAGGTATCATTGCACTCTTCCCGCAACCACCTGTTGGTTGCCATCAAATCCTCTTGGAGGATCCTTAATTGCATGAGTCTGTTTCCCCTGTTCATACATTCTTTAATTATTTTTTTTTCTTTTATCCTTGCTGATAGAAAAGGAAGAAGAAAAAGATTCATTAGGTGTCAAGAGCCATAGATGCATATTTGTAAGCCTCGTCGTTAAGAATTGCTTTGTTCATGGAATGTTTTCTGCAGATTGTGTAGCAGCAACAGTGACAACAGACTTGGTTACTGGGAATTCTGTGTTTAGAAAGATGGATTTACAAGGAATTGCTGAAGCAGTAGGAGTATGTCTGGGTGCTATTACTTGTGCTGCAATTTTTTCTTGGTTCTCTAGCGCTCGCAATAGGGTAGACCGTATCTTTACGATCGGCTGCAAATTGTCGGTATCTATTTACTAATCAGAACTAGTAATTCTTCTGGGTATCACCATGAACTATTGATATCATTATTTATTCTAGTCCTAATAACTAATCAATCTTTTTCCAAGTATTTAAGCCCATTGTTTAGATATGTCAATATAGTTATCATTAACCTCCTTTCGTGGAATAACTAATTAAGTTCTAAATGAAAATATAATATTAAAAATTTTTTTGATATCATTAATCTCGATTCAGGAATAGCTAATTAAGTTCTAAATAAAATATTAATATCAATATAACTCATTAATATTATTAGCTAACTAAAAATCTAGAATAACTAATCAAGTTTCACTTTAATATCTTACTTATATCTTTTTTTAATTGCCGATGTCAAGGGTTCCTTGACATTATTAACCTCTTATTAGAGTAGCTAATCAAATTCAGTCATCTACTCTCTTTTCTTTCATAATTCACTTATTTGCTTATTTTCATGGTAATATAAGAAATAATTTAATTTCTACATTAACAATATTAATATTAACTTAATGTAACAAAATTATAAGTGCGAAACACCTACCTATTGTTTAAAATCTCTATTTGCTTATTTTCATGGTAATATAAGAAATAATTTAATTTCTACATTAACAATATTAATATTAACTTAATGTAACAAAATTATAAGTGCGAAACACCTACCTATTGTGTTTAAAATTTCTTTTTTCAGCTCGGGTTAGTGGCATCACTGTTAAAGTATCGCTTGCAAATCAATTCTCTCATTGATTTGTATTACCCTTAACAATTTTAAAATAAAAATTTACTGTTATATTTAACTTGCCCTTATCAATTTTTATCAACGTTTTACTATGTTTTCTAACAGATTTGGTTGTATTTGCCATATAAATTCATCATTCAAATTTCTCATTAATTATTCTTCATAAAGTTTACGAAAACATATATTGAGTGATTGAAGACATTAGGCTTGCATAAATTTAAAGAAGTCTAGTCATTGGTTGATTGAATTTAATTTAGTTCTAATTTTTTTTATTACAATGTATTTGGTTTTGAATTTATTTTTGTTTTCAATTTCATCTGTCAACATTTAATTTTATATCAAGTTTGGTCGTTATTCTTTTGATTTTGATTTGTTATTTTCTTATCCTTATCTTGATTGAAATTGTTTTTCAATTTCATCCATCAACATTTTATTTTGTTTTATTTTTATGTCAAATTTGATCCTCATTCTTTTTTATTCTGTTTTTTGGTTTTGGATCTTTTTTAATTGTTGAATTTGTTATTTCAATTTTATCCTTTATTATTTTGGTTGGTTTAGAACTTGACTTCAATATTTTTTTTCATAATTGACTTCAATATCCCCATGTCATAGGTTTGAGAGATTATATCGGGTTGGCTTTGAGTTTTTTTTGGTTTTTTTTTTTTTATTTTATCATTCAACATTAGATTGGTTGGAAATTGACATTTATTATTTTCTTAACTTTTCTTTCTATGGAGTTATCTCAATCTCATATCTTAGGTCATGGATTTGATGGGTTTGTAGTGGTTGACTCTGGTCTTTTTTTCTTTTCTTTTTTTTTTAATTTTTACCCTTTAATATTAGATTGGTTTTAGAATTGAACTTTGTATTTTTATTCAATTTTCTTTTCACGGGTTTATCTCAGTATCACAACTAGGTTATGAACTTGGCGTGCTAACTCAAATAGATTTAGGTTAATTTTTTTCTTTTAATTTTTTTTTTCTTTTTAATTTCATCCTTTGGTATTTTTATTTATTGTGAATTGAGATTCAATTTTTTTTCAGATTATCTCGTTCGCATTTAATTTTTACTTTGTTAACAAATAAGATCATAAAGACCTTTTAAGAATATTGTAAAGATAAATTTATAAAATATTGGCAAATGTTCATTTTTTACATTGAATCGTTGTTGATTTTTTTTCTTTATTTGTTGTCAATATCTTCTTTTCTAATTATATTATTATATTAGTCGAGCTTATTAAAATCAACCAAGTCAATAAACAAAGTCTTAGATTTATTTTTTTGATTGTTAAAAACGTTTACATTGCCTTAGCATCTTTGTTTATGTTGAAAAAGAATTTTGGCCAGCCTGCTGCGTAGCGCAAGCTACCTATCTAGTATATACATACTCAAAAATCAATTGTTAATATTACTATAAAAGACATTAATATTATTTAAAAATAATGGCATAATTGAATAATTATTTAAACATTATTTAAATTTAAAAAAATGAGAAAAAAGAAAATACAATGAGAAAAAAAATTGAAGGACTCGGTGCGCCTGGGTTAATGGTAACCAAAATCCGACCGTTCAAAAGGTTTTTCTCCTTGAAATTTTTTGATGACTTTGGGACCTAAAAACAGATATCCCAAAAACATAAGGGATCGAACTTTAAAAAAAAAAATTGAAGGATTAAACTTTAAAGCGTACCTCTTGCAACAGTAAACATGGAAAAAAGCTTCTTTTTTTTTTTATCAAATTTCAAATTTGATCCTTGCTATTTTATTTTTGTCTTTTTTAATAATTCAAAATTTTCTAATGTAAAATCAGCACATCATTCTATACTAAGATACTGTTTATTTTTAGTGTTTTTAAACTGTTAGTTGTGGGGTTATCCACGATTAGTGCGAAACCTATAGTAACTTTTAGTGTATACCTCCACGTAAATATGGGCCAAGTCTTGTATAAAATCAACATGGAGCAAGCGTAGGAGCACTGCACAGGGAGCAAGCGTCTGAGCACTGCATCAACGACCATAAACTGAGCCCTTCTTGCCCATTGTAGCAGCAACTGTCAGAAAAATCATGTTATTCTTATGGGTTTGCCTGCCATGTTCTTGGATGATGGTATAAACGGGTTCCGGTCACAAATAATGGATATGATGATATCCGCCGGGAAAGTCAAATTCCCAGAAAAATATGGCATTTCTTGACAAACCATTCAAATAAATAATAATATCTTTCAGTTGATTATTGATTTGTGTGGCGTGGAGCGACGGGAAGGAAACTGATCTCGAGGTTCCTTGCCACGGGCAGAGAACTGATCTCACGTTTTCTTGTATTTTGATAATGTTCCCTGCATCTGCTAAGCTCCTCGTGAGATAAGTGTGTAGAACACGTCGCTGCTAGTGGCAAATAATTGTGAAGTTTTTTTTAGAATAATATAATTTTAATTAAAACCTTGATAAATAAGGAATGAGAGAAAAAGAATAAATAAATAAATAAGAAAAGGTAGAAAATACTGCGTTAGTTTTGGTTTCTTCTATTAGTAGCAAGATAGCGCATATTGAATCATCTAGTAGGTGGTTAAATGATAAGAGCTTGGAATTAAGGGTTAGTTGTCCTTGTGGTTTCAGATTAGAGCCATGTGGTTGCTAATATGATGGTCACCGGAGACTTATATGGTTATTAATTTCAGAATCCGTGAAATTAGTTGAGATGTGCACAAGCTGGCCCGAACATTCACGTTAATAAATTAAAAAAAATATCACGCGTATTGAATTAATTACAAGTATTACAGAATGTATTTAAGTAGCAGCCATGATAAAAGTTTATCTAAAAGTATTATTTAATTATACAAACAGCTCTAATTACTACTAGCATCTAATAATTGCTTTTTAAATTGATTTTTGTTTAGTAATATATTAAAATAATATATATTTTTTATTTTTTAAAAATTTATTTTTAACATTAACATATCAAAATAATTGAAACTAAAAAAAATAAAAAATAAAAAATTATTTTTTTAAAAAAAATTAAAACTTAAAAATAAACAGACTATTCTATATAAATCTACGTAGAAGTAGCACTTGATCACGACTAAGCCACACTACACTTTTACAGTGTAATGGAAAAGTCACATCCGAAGCTTTCATTTGAACATGTTTGGAAACGCGGTGCAAACCGTGTTTTTAAAAAAATTAAGTTTTTTTGCTAAAATTTAATATGATTTGTATGTTTTGGATTGTTTTGATGTACTGATGTTAAAAATAATTTTTTAAAAAAATAAAAAAAATTATTGACATATATTTCAGTATAAAAAATTATTTGAAAAGCAACCGCTACCACACTGAAATACCCTTGCGTAGTACACATGGTGCCAAACTCGTGTACTTTTTTGGAGTCCCATTTACTTCTCTTTTTTTAAGTTATCAAGACATTTAGAAAATAAAAGAAAATAAAATAAAAATTATTTTTTCTTTTCCTTTTGTGTTTGTTAGTTTTTTTTTAAAGTTGGCTGAGGAAATAATTAATAAGATAATACTAGTTATTATAAAAAATTTCAATTTGAATAAGATGAGTGTACTTTCATATATTGTTTAATTAAATAAAAAATTTATGAATAAAGAATTAAAAATATCTTAATTTGAGAAAAGAAAAGGAAAAAAAACTCCTTAGATTTGTTAATATAAACTTACCAACATATTTTGCATCAATATCCTAACATCATGTCATTGCAAAACCAAAATATAAAATCATCTAATAGGTGGTTTAATGGTAAAAACTTGGAACTAAGGGGTTTGTTTTCCCTGTAGTCCCAGGTTCGAGTCTTGTGGTTGTCAATATTAATGGCCACTGGAGATTACCTGGTCGCTAATTTCAGGGTTCATGAGGATTAATCGAGGTGTACGCAAGCTACCCCGGACACCCCATGTTAATTAAAAAAAAAACCAAAAAAATAAAGGAAAACATGCCTACAGGATTTTCACTGAAAATGGAGGTAAAGAGTTTGAAGTCTTCTCTTGCTGGAGGACTTGCCCTCACCATTGTCACTGGACATCCAGATGAAGGACAAGAACCTTTCCTTGAGAAAACAACAATGCCACACATTGTGTTGCTGCGGCGGATAAACTGGCTCCATACATGTGGAAGTGGATCTTGTCAGCGATGGTTAAACTCTTTTTTTCTTTCTAACATAGTTGACCAAATGTTTTGGCAAAATGGTACAGGGAATAAAATTTAAGGGAAATAATACAGTTTTGTCGGAGACAAGACTGAGTTTTATGTCTTTGACTTTAAAAACACGAATGGGATTTGCATCTCTAACTAAAAGACGTGAATCTCATTACTGTTTTCATTCCAAACCCTAAATTCACAATGCGCCGCGTTCATTTACCTAATGAATTTATAAATAACAATGACAACATCTTCTAGATGTGATATCTATCCAACCATCTTAAGTGTAGTGCCACTACTTGATCTAGTAAATTTTTTTAAGGTCATTGAAAATTTATATGGCTGTTAATTTTAGAATATGTAAAATTAGTCGCGGTGCGCATAATCTAACCCGGATATCCCACATTAATAATATAATAATAATGATAATAATAAACAAATTCATCATTTTTAAAATCATAAAGATCAATAATAGCCTTTTGACCATCCCATGATAAATTGTCAAACTAATATTCAATAAATACAAATTCATAAATAAAACACATTTAATGTCACATATTAACTACAAGATGTTAAATACTTACAACGTTTTGAATCCATTATGTATGTGGTTTATACTCCATGTTCTTGCATGGAGGAACTTGTGATGTGTTTGGTGTGATGAGAGAACGTGTTATACCCATAGTTATCAAACCCGACCTGGGGGTTGATCCGGCCAAAGGGTCAGGTCCCGGGTTTCACGGGTCAACCCGGAAAAATTTTAAAAAATTAAAGTTTTAATGAAAAAATTAAGAAAAAATCCATGTGAATATAAATTATACATGTTGTAAATAATGAAGTTTAAAAGAATATTTTAAAAAGTTTTTTATCCCATATTAAAAAAAACATAATTTTTTTTCTTGTGAACATAGAGTATATATACTAAAGGGCTTTAAATCTCATATTGAAAAAATAATTTATTTCTTGTGAACCTAGAGTATATATATTAAAGGGTTTAAAATCTCACTTTGAAAAGATATTATGTTATCCTTTTAAGTTGAAGTATTTAAACCAAAAGATTTTTTATCCCACATTGAAAAAACATAACTTTTTTCTTGTGAATATAGAGTATATATACGAAAGGGCTTCAAATCCCACATTTAAAAAATAACTTTTTTCTTGGAAACATAAAGTGTATAAACTAAAGGGTTTCAAATACCACATTAAAAAAACATAACTTTTTTCTTGTGAACATAGAGTATATATACGAAAGGACTTCAAATCCCACATTTAAAAAATAACTTTTTTCTTGGAAACATAAAGTGTATAAACTAAAGGGTTTCAAATACCACATTAAAAAAACATAACTTTTTTCTTGTGAACATAGAGTATATATACGAAAGAGTTTTAAATTCCGCATTGAAATAATAACTTCTTTCTTGTGAACATAGAGTATGTGTATTAAAGGGTTTCAAATCCCACATTGAAAAGATATTTTGTTATCCTTGTAAGTTGAAGCATTTAAATCAAAAAGTTTTTTATCTCACATTGAAAAAACTTAACTTTTTTCTTGTGAACATAGAGTATATATACGAAAGGGCTTTAAATCTCACATTGAAAAAATAATTTTTTTCTTAGGAATATAGAGTATATATATTAAAAGGTTTCAAATCTCATATTGAAAAAACATAATTTTTTTCTTGTGAATATAGAGTATATATATAAAAGGGCTTCAAATCCCATATTGAAAAAATAACTTTTTTCTTGGGAACATAGAATATATATACTAAAGACTTCCAATCCCGTATTGCAAAAATAAAATATTTTTTAATACTTATATAGTGAACTTAAAAGAGTGTTAATAACCAACTAAAAAAATATATAAAAAAAAGAGTATAAGAGAAAAACCACATTTGAAAAGAAAAAAAGGGTCTCGTCTGGGTTCACTTGGGTCGCCCATGTCAATCAGGTTTTGTCGGGTTGTTGTACTGACCGGTCTTTTAACAAACTCAGATCGGTCTAACCACTAGATCAACCGGGTCCTGAGTCGATCCACCGGGCCAGGTTTAATAACTATGATTATTCCCCTATATCACTTCATATATTGATCCTTTGAAATAATTGGTTGCATATCCGTTAAAATATCTCATCTCTCTATATATCTCACTACATTATATAATAAAGATGATGTGTCTTCTAATTATAATCATCTTGCCTATCAATCAAACTATCATATCATATAATTTGAGCAATACAACTCGACAACCTCAAAAAAAGATGAGTGAGATTATTGTTGTTTATAAGTTCTTATTTAGCGTGCATATAGGAGAAGCAACTAAAAAGTCTTTTTATTCACATAACTTCCATTAATAATGCAATCAACTATATATATATATATATATTTGATAATTTTAATTATGAACTACTTATGGACATAAATGACAATAATGTTATCAATCCAGCCTATTATGATAAAACAAAAAATATGTGTTGGATTATATTCATAGTTCCTACTCCCACATCACCTAAAATTTAAAGCTAATAAATTAATTGAATATGTTAAACAAAATTATTTTAATTTAAAGACACAATTATAAACAATAAATTACATGTTTTCTAATGGGAATTGTAGGTCTAGTCCTAAAAAATAAACATTTATATCAGGTTTTAGCTCAATATAAGGACTCACTAAGTGGAGATGCTCTCATGATCATGTTGTATGGAAGAAGAAAAAAAAGCTAGTGAAAAGTAACCATCTCAAAAATATATATTTTTTTTTGGTAAAAGTAGCAAACATCAAATGATCTACAAAGAAATTTTACTGAAGCTATTCTTTCTTTAAAGATTAAGGAAAGTCAGACCTGAGCCTCGTTTGTTTGCTGGAAAGTAGTTTCTTTTTTAAAAGTAAATTTCAAAAAAAGTGAATTATTTTATGATGTTTGGTAGTGTAATAGAAAATGAGTTGAAAAATAACTTATTAATGTTTTATTTTTCTCAAATTTATTAAAATAATGAGGAACAAATCTTACAAATTAAAAAGTTGAATGAGAATGAAATTGAAAAAAAAATATAATTTCATAAATTATCTCAAATAAAATAAATAATAATTAAAATAATAGAGGTCAAATCTAAAAAATAAAAAAAATAAAAGATGAAAAAATTAAAATAATAATAATTAATATTTTATAAATTATTTTAAATAAAATAAGTAACAATCAAAAGAACGAGGATCAAATTTTATACGTAAAAAATTTCAATAAAAAAATGATAAGGAAAAAACAAATAACAGTTATAAAAATGAGGGCCAAAGTTAATATCAAAATTAAATTTTAAGAGATGAAATTGAAAAATAAATATCCAAAACAAAATATATATAGCAATCAAAAGTTTGAGAATCAAATTTGATATAATCAGCAAATAATATGACATTTTTAAATTTTTTGCAACTTCCGGAAAGTATTTTCCGCCTAAATTTTTCAGGAAAAACACTTTCTTGGAAACTAAACAAAATTTTTTTTTAGCTGAAAAGTATCTTTTATTAATCAACTTTTCTAAAAAAAAAAAAACAAATAAATTTAAAAAATAAATTTTCAAAAACAAACATATCACTTATGATCATGATTTTTGGATGCTGATTTATGTACATGTATAACTCTATTTGTCGTTTCATTTGGACTCTGCCGACAAAAGAATTGGCGGCGAAGTTTACGGTTTCTGTTTGTCTTTTTCTCTAATCAAA
>Ga0325410_1009737_pt1 | contig 10208 bp, 2 predicted proteins | sample PopdelMetagenome_16_FD_206182 | JGI IMG/M metagenome (GOLD analysis project Ga0325410, IMG submission 206182) | Populus deltoides microbial communities from Bellville, Georgia, United States - Xylem-PdIQD-R3 | ecosystem: Host-associated > Plants > Phyllosphere > Stem > Wood/Secondary xylem...
GTTACTAGTTTAGATTAAATAATAGATAGTATCTAGATTAAAATACTGTAGATATTACAAGTTTACTTCCTGTGATATGTTGCAGGTTAGACAAAAAAATATTTGAATGTAAATAAAAATTTTAATTATAGAAAGTTTTTTGATATTGTCATTCAATATAGTAAGTCAAAGTTGAAAACCCTCAACTTCAGTCCTTTTTAAGTTTGGATTTTTAATTAAATTATTTGAGAGTTGACTTAATGTATCTTAGTCAACTTGACATATCCAAAAATAAAAAAATTCAAAAGGTAAAAAAAATAACATAAAAAACAAAGATCAGATGCGAGTTTAAAGCAATTTGGATAACCGTTAAAAAATTATTTGACTTTAAATTAAAAAAAAAGCTTTTATCTTTTTTTTAACATTGAGACGATGACATATTGTATCGATTCTGGTCAACCCGAATTAATTTGTCAAACTTGTGACTTGGGTTGTGAATTCTAATGAGTTCGGTAATATTTTTATTATTTTTATTATATGATAAAAAAATTAAAACCAATTTAAAATCAATCAAATATTAAATAATGGAATTGAAGGGGAAAAAATCATCAAAAACCACATACTAAAGGTTTTTTTAAAAAAAAAAATAAGGTTAGGCTAAACACGCCATCTAAGTGGCCCAACATATCAGGGCCTTAAAAAAAGTCCAAACACACGAGCCTACGTCAAACAGCTTAAACTAGCAGTAAAAAGTGGTTTCATTTTAAAAAAAATGATGACATGTTGGATCGATTATGGTCAATTTAAATTAACTTGTCAAACTTATGACCAGGGTTGTGGGCTTCAATGGGTTTGATAATATTTGTTTTATTTTCATTATATGATAAAAAAAAATAAAGATAGGTGTGTGTGGCATGTTAGGGTTGACGACGCATTGTCTGTTATACGCAACTTGAAATCCTACAACCACTGTGGTGATTGAAAATCTTGAGGTAGAGTTTTTTGGCTTCAAAATCCATATTTGTACTCATTTTCACAAAAAAAAAACTAATAAATCTTCATAAACCACATGCTAATCTCAAAATACCTAAGAAAACTAAAATCAACTGAATCTAAAAAATTAAAATGAAACACGATTTTCTTTTTTAAACCTGTTTACAACAAGAAACCACCACCATCAAACACCAAGTCTGATTATTTTTGTTGTCGATATTACGACAACCAACTATTTTTTTTCACTATTTTCCGATAACTTTCTATTTATTCTTTATAACTCAGGATCTGAAAATAAACAAAATTAATTTTTGAATTAAAATGCAAATTATCATAAATTTGGTATGAGCCATTGTTTTTATTTGGAGCTTTATCTCATATAATTACACTGCAAAATGATACAATTAAAAAAATGTTTGAAAATTAAAAGAAAAACTCTTGTGCGGAGGTTCAATGTTTTGTATGAACAATGGCCGACCTTTTTTTTTTTTTGGTTTTTGTTAATTACATTACCTAATAAAGAATTGGGGTAAGCCCCGAACTCATTCACTGTTGTAACAGTTGCTCTTTTATTTGATAAATTTTTTTTAAAAAAAATTTTATTCAATTTCATTCTTTAATTGCATTAATTTTAAATTAATTTTCATAATTTTATTTACTTACTAAACATCCTGATATTTGAATAATGTTCAATAATATAAATATTTATTTTTGTTATCATATCATTAAATAAAAATTAATTAAAAAACAAAGTTGTTAAATTTAATGGAGTTTATGATCCCAATCGCGAGTTTGGTCGATTGAGTCGCGAAATCTAAGTCGATTTAATATATCACCATCTCAATATTAAAAAAAAATATCTTGAATTTTTTAAAATCAAACCATATTTTTTATTGGTTGTGTTGAGTTGTCTTTTGATTTCTCAAGTCGACTAGGTTAATCATGACAAATCTTATACAGGTTAATATTAAACTCAGGCTAGGCAACAAATTACATCAAGAGATTTTAAAGTTGATCTGTTGGGTTGAGTTTTTTTTTTTTTATATATACTTTTTTGAATTTCATCGATTAATTTTTTTATTTTTTGATTAAATCCTTTATTACTTATTCTAACTTGGTTCGATTTTTAAAAAACACCTTCAGACTGCCATCGGAGGCAACATCACCTTCCTTACTGGCCTTTTATACTGGATTGCTCAATGCCTCGGCTCCATTGTCGCATGCCTCCTCCTCAAAGTCGTTACTAGCGCTGAGGTAGAACACCAAAATTATATAACATGCATCCTGAAAAGCCATATGCATAAAAAATAATAAAATAAAAGATTTTGACCTTAGTTTTCTAGTTAATTAGTGGTAGCCATTTGAAACCTTGAACCCTGAGAGAATAAATAAACTACCAGTAAAAATCCCCTTCATTGCTAACGAAATATTTGCTGACGGAAATTAGCATCGGGATGACAGAATATGCTGGTAAGATTCCAAATATTTCAGCTGCTTCTGTTTTTAGTCCTCTTCGAGTGGATTAGTTAATTTCCGGCTTGATCACTAATCACTGCTTATCCAATATAAGATGAAGTACTAAGTGATTTTAACATTCAAACTAAGATTAATATACAGTATTGAAATTAAAGACATACTTTGTTAAGATAATTATATTATAATGTTTATATTTGTTCAATTTTATTTTGTTTCTAAACAAGTTTGAGCTTGAACGAAAAGGCAATCAACTAAACCTGGATACTATTTTGGAGCTTGACATAAAAACTCTGCTCGATTTCAATTTAATTTTTAAGAACCAATTTAAAACATTATAATATTCGGTTCTCGGTTGATGGACCTATATTTAGTGCTTGTTTGGCATTGTGGCTGTCCTTACAAGAAAACATCTTTTATAAATATTTGGTTAGATATTAACCACACTTTTATTGTTGTGGATCTCACCCGAAACTGAGGCTGAAACTTAGTTTCTTGAAAAGCAATTTGAATTTGCTTTTTGCAAAGGCGTGTTTTCCTCTTTCCTTCACCGATAGTGCAGATAATTAACCATTGCAAAAAATTCTCAAAATAACCTGAGAGGTCTCTATTGTTCGGATCTGGAAAAATCTTGTCATTTCCTAAATTTTCATCCTTGTTCCTCTCTGTTCCCTTCTCTCATCTCTTGCCAAATGACAACGAAATCATCGAAAAAAAAATCCAAAACAACCCTCTCGTCTCTATTGCTCTTCCCCTCCTCTTTCTCTTCTTTCTTCTTCTGCTGCATTTTCTCGTCTTCATTTTTAACTTTACAGAATAGTGGAGAGCGTTTCCACTGTTCATGGGTCGGAACGGGTCCGGTCCAAACCTAAATGCATTGGACCAGGTCCGACCCAGTAAAATAAAAAAAATCCAAAAACAATTCTTAGATATTTTGTTTTATTTGAAAAACTAGTGTTTAACATTATTCAATAATACTACATGATTACATTAGAAGGAGATCACATGATGACGTAGCATTTGCAAAATTTGATCACAATTCTAATTTTGTTCTTGATGATATTTTACCTGGTGTTGTTGCACGTTCAAGAAGCCATGCAAATTGTTGTCCTTGTCGGATGGATTTTGTATGTGATGAAATTGCAGATAGTTTAATGAAACAATAAAAAAATACTTTATATAAAGTATTGTTTTATTTCATTGATGCAATAACAATAATTAAATCTACAAGTTTTCAATTAAAAATCATCAATATTAATTATGTCTTTTTTAGTTATTTTATAACTTCAATTTAAAAAACATTCTTAACCAAACACATTAAACTACTTTTTGTTCAACATCAATTTCAACCACAATTTTAACCAAACATATATTTTACCAAACCAACCTCAACTAAAAGTGTTTTTTATAAAACAATTTTTTTTTTCAAATTACAACCACAAAAGCTATCACAATATCAAACTTAATCTTAAATCACATGTTTAATATGAGTGTATTTGGTACTCTGATTTAGAGTTTTTTTGAAAAAATATTTTTAATTATAAATATATTAAAATGATATTTTTTCAAGTGAAAAAAATAAAAATTATTCTAAAAAACATCTTCTAACTCAAAAACAAATTCTATATAAGTTTTATTTCTTTAATCTCTTTGGGTTTTTCAAAGCATCGAGTAATTAACTTTCACTTATTATTGCTTATTAAAAAAGAGTTAGTACTTGAAAATATATTTAAATAAAAATAAAATTTTTTTATTTTTTAACACTAAGTAATTTACAATGTATGAGTTGAGACTAGTTGAGTGTTTGAGATTGTTGTGTAATATATTTTTTAGAATAATTTTTTGCTTAAAAATACATCAAAATAATTTTTTTATTTTTGATATTAGCACATCAAAATCATCAAATAATTTTGGGTGGAACATTCATGGCCTCTAAAATGCTTCCTCTTATTGCCATTCATGTAATTTTTGTTTGAAATATAAGTGGATGTATTTTTGAAAGTATATTTAATTTGATAAGTTATTAAATTGATATTTTTTATAATTTTAATAATTTTGACATGTTAATATTAAAAATATAAAAAAATTATTTTAATAAAAAATTAAAAAAACACTTAAAAAACAATGTAAACCACAGCATCAAAAACACACTTGTAAGGTTTTGGCAAGAACACCGTCAGTCTAGCGACTCTAGTGGAAATACATAAATAAACAAGTGCCCTGAAAAGAATAAAAAAAAAGAAGGAGGTTTGGGTAATAAATGGGTGGTCGTCTGGTCGACATGCAACACCCTTCTTGCATCAATGTTCTCGATCCACCGATACGACCCGTGATTATTTCATCCACACAACTTCCTTCCTTAAACGCACGTCATTGTCAGGTGTCAATTGTCAATTCGTCGTCAATTTTTTTAGGCTTAAAAGTCGCCTGGGTGGTCCAGAGCGTTAAAAAACCTAGGTGCATGGTTTTGGGTAGGGCCGCGTGTCTAGATTAGGTTTTTTTTTCCCTCCACATGTTTTTTTTTTTAAAAAAAACATGTGACAGGTGTTCTACAGTAATAGATAATTTATCGTGTATCTGCCTAAAATCCAGTTATAAAATTGAAGAAGAGTTTTTTTTTTTAAAATATTATTTTTAAACTTATTTATATTTATTTAAAAACATCTCATAAATATTACTTTAATTATTAAAAAACTAATTTATCAATTTTAAAATAAAAAAATAATGAAAAAATACAAAATTAAACCAATTAAAAATTGTTTCATTCAATCCTATTCATTTTTTCCACACATTTAAAATCTTCAAAACATCTCAATAATAGCTCTTCTATCAAGAAATTTTTTTTACAACAAGTTTGCTAATTTTTCTTGGGTCAAAATCAGACCAATTTGATATTCTTTTCTCATTTGTCATTTTCTTACAACTTTTTCTCTTAAATTATGGATTAAAATATAAATAAAATAAAATTTTAAATCAAAATATAAAAATATTAAAAGACAAGATTTAAAATTAAAAATAAATAAATAAATAAGTTCAAAGATTTAAAAAGCACCTCAACTACGATGATTCTATAAAAAAAAAATATTGGAATTTGTCCCGGTTAATTTTGGTCATCGTAATTTTAATTATATTTAATTAATAAAATTCAATTCAATTTTATTAAATCTAACATTAATTTAACATCAAAATATTTTTTAAACATTTTAAAAAAATCATTGCAAAAAAAAACTAAATAACAAGAAAAAAAACACAATGAAAAAACATTTGTGGTCCTTGGTGTTTTAACACAGCCAAAATAGTTTAAACATAAGTTTTTTTTTAATGTTTTTTTAATATTTTTAACTTGAAAATATATTTTAAAATTTTTTATCAACAAATTAAAAAATATAAAAAAATTGCAATCAAATTTGTTTTTTCTGCAACGGCCTCTAAGTTTTAGAATATCTCAAAATTAATATATAATGAAAGCTGCTGGCACGCGGTAACCTTCGCTTATTTACCTTCGGCCTTTATAAGAACACGTGGCATCCATAAGAGAACTAGAAAGTAGTAACAGAGTGAATGGCAGTTATGTAATATTGGTTAAATACATGTGTATTTTAGTGTGGAGTCCTAATATTCCTTTGTCTCGTTATTCGATTTCGATGTGCCCATTATCCATCAGTCACTTTCCGTTTGTTTTTTAATTTAAAATTGTGTTCAGTGATATTTTAAAAATTTATTTAATATATTTTCAAAAAATATATATTTTTAAAATACATCTATACTATAGTATCAAATATTGTTTTTTTACTCTCAACAAACGAATTCCCAATTCTCATGCAGATACAGAATCTGTTGCCCAATGCCCCAAATATATCATTCTCAAGGTTACAGTAACAATAAAAAACTACGAAAATTATTGCTCCGTGATAATTGAGACTTTCGCAACGTCACAACTTACTTCTAATTCTTTGACCATGTAATTTTTGTGTGAAAAAAAAGGGTAATATCTTCCTACAAATTACCAGATAAACTAAAAAAACTTGGGTACTTGTTGTAGATTGTAATAATTTTTTTTAATTTTTTTTAATTCATCTTTTTTTCTGTATTTTTCCAGTTGATGATTTCTATTTTTTTTTATTTTTGAGATTTGAAAATTTTGATAAGGTTTTAAACCTTAATTGCATGTCAATTTAATTATGGTTTGGAACATTAAGACACAATTAAATAATAATTAAATTGGACAAAAAACTCAGGGTGGCCTATTTTAGATTCATATGAAAAAAATTATTTTTTATTTCTCATATTATAAATTGACTTTATTTTAAGTCCTTTTAGTTTTGAAATTTTATTTTTATAGTAAAGAACTTATTTTTATCACCGTTCTAGTTTTTAGATATTAAAAAAAAAGAAAAAGTGACCAGAAAATAAAAAAATAAAAAGAAAGCTACTGATTACCTAGATTTTAGCAAAGAAAAATATTATTATTGGTGTTTATAATTTTTATTTAATAATAAAAGTTCCATTAAAATATTATTCACTCTTCATCTCACTGAAAAATAGATCAGGTTTGAGAAACTAATTTTTTAATATGAAAAATCACAGCCGAATTTTTCAACTATTTTTTTATGGTTAAAAATTAGACAAAAAAAACACCTTATCTTTTTATTATTATTATAAAATAAATAAATAACATATTATCTATAAGTTAAACCAAGCTAAAATAAAAAAATCAAGGGTGTCAGTTTTTTTTTTTTATGAGCTTAGTCCACACGTACACGGGCACTAGCCCTTTTTTTCCATTAATTTAAATTGATACCATCAAAATAATTCAATTAAAATCATGTTGTTGATTATTAACCACGGTGTCTTAAATCCTGAGGTTGAGTATTATGAGTGTTGAAATATAAGTGTCCACTTCAAGCATTAATTATAAGATCGGTTCAATGCCTGGATTGTGGGTTAATAAAGTCAAACTGAATTGACTCGTTTTTTTTAATCAAAATAATATTATCTTGAAAAGAAATCCAGATCAAAATTAACTGGTTTTAAGTTAATATCGAAATCCGTGGATGACTGGATTGATCTGTTAAATCAGAGAAAAAGGGTCCAGAGGAAGAAGAGAGGCCGAGGACCAAGACAGAAAAGAGAATAACGAGTCAAGAAACCTCTTTTTTTTTTAAAAAAAAAAAGTAGCCAAATTTATCATGAAAGAGTCCGTGTTTTCTGTCAATTTTACAAGACAGCCATGGACCTGCTCCAACGGGTCTGGAAGAAATAAAACCCAGAAGCAGCGCCAGGTGTCAATCAATATAGAAAGAGAAAGAGAATCACTTTGATAGATCGCCACTTGTCACTTAAACGTGGCAGTAAAAAAACGCTAAGGTTAGAGCCAAAATTGCTAGGAGCCTTCATTTATAGTTATAAAGTTGGTAATTTGGTATCTATAAAATCATCTATTTATTTTTTAAATAGAATCTTTTGCATGTATAGAAAATAAAATATTTTGAAAAAAAATCAATATATCTCCCACATATGGTATTCTTTTTTGTTTTAAGAGTGAATTTAATAAATTAGTAAAGAGGAGCCCTGATTAAAAAAAAGAATTGATGAAAATTACACGTCGTTAGATTACATGACCAAGATCGAAATATATGTTTCTTTTTCATGTTCTTTTCAAAGCTCATCAGCTTTTCGTTTTTTTTTCTATATTCTTTTCTTATTATAAAAATATTTTGTTTTAGAGAAATATTTTCTAAAACAAAATATTTTTATTCCCCTTTTCAATAAATTATATTTTTAGCTCTAAATATAGAAATTTTTAAATTTTAATTTTTTTTAAATTTAACTCTTCCAAGCCCCGACGAATCTCATTATCGAATATTTTGATTTTATCAAACTTACTTCATGTTCATCTACTGCCAGTACAATTAAAAATTATGGATTGAACAAGATAATATTTTGAATTTTTGAGCTATAAAAAAAATCTCATCATTTGTTTAGTACTCGATTTTGTAAAAATAAATTTGATTTTATTATTTGTAAAAATAAACAAAGAACCAACATTGAAAATAGATGAAAAATGAAGGCTTTTTCTAAACTAACAACACTTTTTTTGGGAAAAAAACCCTTGAGATCTTTTTTTTAATTTGTATTGTGATGATCTTAATTTGAAAATTATATGTTTTAATTTAAAATTTTATTTTTTTTATGTTTATATTTCTAAGTTTGATAAAGAAGAAAGAGTTATTGAATAGCAAAAAAGAAAAGTGAAAATCATTATTTGTTTATATTTTGGTGACAAAACTTGTTTATGGAACTAACAAGTTTCATTCGACGAGAAAATTTTTATGAATATATTTTTTTATATTTAATCTTGCTAGAAAAAAAATGGATCGGATTGAGAAAAAAATAAAATTTTAAATTGATTTTGTATTTTCTAATTATTTTAGGAATAATTTAAGTTGATAAATTAATTTATTAAAATTATAAGGGATTTTTTAGCTAAAAATAGGATGATGATAAGTTTGGGGTGAAAAAAAAAACATTGCCCAACTTTTTAGTAACCTTTTCAATTGCTTACCAAAATGTACACCGTCGGACGATGCGGTGTTTGTGTTGTTTCTTTTTTCTCTCTAAAATACAGGCTTTTTTTTTTTATTAATATTATTATTATACTGGCAAGTATTTTCCTTGTACAACCCTTTATGGTTTTTTTTTCTTTTTTAAAATATGTATCTGATCACTAATTTTTTATACTTTTTAATTAAATATCATTTTATTTTTATTTATTTTCAAAAAAAATTATGGCATTTTTTTATAACACCAGTGAAAGCATTTTTTATTTTTCAACCTTACTATTTTTTTTTAGATTCTATTTGGTGAATTTCTTGTGCATGTCACATTTATTGTTTGATGATTAATTAAAAATTTAGATTTTAAAAAATAAGCTATTAAATTCACTAAAAACTATAATTCATCATGAGTTTGACGCGTTAATTTTATTTGATTTGAGTTATTCAAAACCTTATTTTCTTGATATATAAAAAGAAAAGTTTATAATAATGTTATTATGAAAAACTCTTTCATTTAAATTAAATTAAGTTTTAATTAGATCGGATTAAGTTTCACCCAAGTTAATTTAAGACTTGAGCTAAGTAAGAGACTGAATTAGAAGGTTTTTATATACCCAAGTTAATTTAAGATTTGAGCTAAGTAAAAGACTGAATTAGAAGGTTTTCATATTTGCCTGTTAATACAAGTTAGGTTTCGTGGTATTGCAAAAAAAAACAAAAAAACAAAAAAAATTGCTCACGACAATATATAAACAATGTGTTGCTTTTAAATTTTTAACGGATCTACGTTAAAATTATTAAAATTTCTCTAAAAAGCACGGCCTTTGAGGGGTAAAAGTCAAATAAACAAAGAGCATATTAATAAAATAAAATTTTTTTTATTCATCCAATATATATATATATATTTGTAGTGATTTTTTTAATTTTTATCAAATAAAAAACATATAAAAATTATTTTTTTTAAAAAAGAGAAATTACACTAGTAAATCATTTTATTTCAATAGGATTTTAGTAATTATTTTTCTTATAAAGATGTAATTACCATATAAGTAGATAAAAAAATTTAAAAGGTTAATGTGATATGAGATTAAATATTTTAATTTATATTTATTTTTTAATCTTTAATTATTATTAATAATTTTTTTCAACATCTTTAATCTAGATTTATTTTATTAAACAGTCAAGTAAAATTTTAAATTCATAATA
>Ga0325410_1009739_pt1 | contig 10204 bp, 7 predicted proteins | sample PopdelMetagenome_16_FD_206182 | JGI IMG/M metagenome (GOLD analysis project Ga0325410, IMG submission 206182) | Populus deltoides microbial communities from Bellville, Georgia, United States - Xylem-PdIQD-R3 | ecosystem: Host-associated > Plants > Phyllosphere > Stem > Wood/Secondary xylem...
TATTTTTTACATCAAATTAATTTAAAAATATAAAAAAATTAAATTTGTGAAACGCAGCGTCAGCGGCGTTTCCCAAGTCCACCCATCTTGCACAAAATTCCAATGCGTAGACTATCAAGTATGATCGAATTATTGAGTCTTCTTCCACAAATTATTGACTAATTGATTCATATCCAATTACTTTAGTCCTCTGTAGAAGGTTTATGACAAAAAAAAAAAAAAGTTTCAAATAGGGTTTGACATTCTTAATTTGTCTTTATGTAAAGTCTCTCTCTCTCTCTCTCTCTCCCTCCTTTTTCTTTCCGCTCACAGACCCCATGAATGGATCACAATAAAAGCCCTTTGAATAACAAGGAGAAAAGACATCTCTTGAAAAGGAAATGTTATCAAGTGGAAGTGGAAGAAACGACACGGGAAGGAGAAGGTAAAACTGCGAAGGAGAGAAAAGGTGCGATCATGTAGTCGCACGCCTTATTTGACCAACCATTCTGTCCAAGTCTTGCCGTAGACCTGAAATAAGCAAGCCCAACAGTGTACTGGGCTAGGTCTCAAAAGCCTTTAACCGAATGCTGTTCATGCCTTTCGCACAGAACCCCCCGAAGCCACTGGGGTTCTGATGGATCATCGGACTCTCTTTCATTGGAAAGTATGAAGCAAGTAGCAGTAGAAAACTGAGTGTGCTCAATCTGACTTTTTCTCCTTTGTTCTGTAGCGAGTAGAAGCTGCTTTTCTTTCCTTTCTTTTATTCGAAAGCACGGAGCAAGTAGCAGTCAGGACGTAGAAAACAAAGTGTGCCAAATCTGACATTTGCTCCTTTGTTCTGTAGCAGAGCTGTGGAAAAAGTAGAAGCTGCTTTCCTTCCCTTTCTCTTGAAAAGTATGATCTCAAAGATTCATACAAGGGCAATTCAAGACATGATTAATTAGATTGGTGCATTATCTTGGATTTAGTAGGTATCTTTTAGAAAATATCTCTAGAACCCTAACTTAATTATTCTTTGGCCCCATTCACTGTGTGTCTCATTAAATGCAAATCCTGATCACATTCCACCATCCGCAATAGCATTTTATACCAGAAAGGCTTCTACCACCCGACCCAGTCATTCCCATTAAGACTTTTATGTGTTCACAGAGTAATATTGTTTCTATCCGTCTAAACTTATTCCGACTCTGGGCACGGTTAGTGTCTAGATAAACAACGTACGTAATACTCCTATGACTGACCTAATGCACGCTAACATGATACGAGACACACAATACAGCTATTGTTTTTAGTTATTTATGGATTCTTGTGATGAGTTTAATTTGTCCTTAGCAAACATGCAAATCATGATTTATTTATTTTCTTGTAACTTTTCCAAGCAATAACATGTGACAGGCACCAAAGAAATCTTCTCTCCATTGCCTGAGAAAACCTATGCTGTCAAAAAGGGAACCAGGGCACTTCTTGGTACATGTTTCTGCTAGTTGATCGTAGGTAGAAGGTCTTAAGACAAATGTTTGGTTTTATGGAGAATCAGTAGATGAAGACAGGAAGCCGGCCATTCAATTATCTAATTTGAAGGCTTCATTGACTTTGAAATATTCAGTATCTATATAGTATTTAAAAAGTGTTCGTGGCACTTCTTATGAAAGGCCAAGCAACATTCTTATAACCAAAGATGTTCTCAGTATGTGTAATTGTGTCACTTTCAAGCTTGAACCAAACGACTCTAAGCATGGGATGCAAGCCATCTTTTCTTCTTCTTCTTCTTCTTTTTTATCGAATGTCCCTAATGGACCTTATACAAAAAAGGCAGTTCTTCAAATATATCCTTGAAATTAAGACTCCATCTTTCAAGGATATATATATTTGAAGGTGAAACCTCTTCATCGTGGGAACATATTGTCGGTCCAAAATAATAGCACTCTCTGTCCGATCACAACAATGACAGTGTTTTTGAGTTTTCAGCCAGATGAAATGGAGGAACTCTCCAGCAACCTCTTCATTCGTTAAGTAGCTTCAGTGATGACCCGAGAGAGAGAGAGAGTAGGTGCCCCAAGGAAACAAAGGTCATTGTCTTTCATTGAAATCCGGCGTCTGGTGTATTATTGATGTATTATTATCTTTCCATCACTTGGAAAAATATATTCAACTAGGCTCGCAGTTTCAACTCTCGAGTGACAATTCCAGATCATGGTCAAGTGTAGACAGGCATGAACCATGATGCGACGAAGTGCTATCTATCAATTAGCGTGGCTTTTGGCAAGCTGAGGTGGGTGGCATCTAGTGGCTCAGCATCTCTGCCATCTCCATCTTTCCACCAATGACACCCGTACACATGGTATGGCAGTACTTGTCCAGGCTTTGAGTGGGGTTTTCTGGCCCATCATCCCCCGTGCATGAACCTCTTAAATCTCGACCTCAAATGAAGGCAAGATCACGAGTCACCGGCAATGTGGTCATCTTGTAATTTGGAAAATTAGTTATTACAATAAAGATAAAGGTATATTGAATTGTCTTAAATGGTAATCAAGCGAAGACTCGGAAATCCATCTTAATTTCGACCAAGTTGTGATGAAATTAAGTGGTACTTTTTTTTTTATCGTCCTCATTTATTAATTATACCTTGAAAATCCATGCATACGAGAATTAATACTTGGAATTTTTGCTAGCATTATTTATAAGTATATTAACATGGGGTAAAGAAAACTTGTTATTAGAACTAGCTAGTTTTATTTAAGTGTGTGTGTGTATATATATATATATTATTAATGGCCATAATACATCAATATCCATTTATGGATATTCAACCACTTCCAATAATCTAGATTTTCATTGCTTACACATCACTTATTTTAGTTTGATAAGAGTATTCAATCTCATTTTTTAGCTTATGATTTACTGCTATATAATTTAGAACTAAAGATAACTTGTTGTGTAACATATGATATTAGTGTCAAGCCTTTCATATCCACATCTAACCATACAAACACATGCATATTCTTTTTATATTTCTTTTTGCATCTAGGCAAACCAAGGTACTAACCTTAAGCTATCTTTCATTCTCTTTGGTGCCTATATTCATCAATTGTAATTCTTATTGGTTTTGTTTTATAGGCCTTTAAAATTATTCAATTAACCTGGCAAATTCATGCATGTCTTCCTCACCTCATTTTTTTTATCCATTGCAATTAAAATCTCTTAAAAATTAGGTAAAATTACTTTCAAAGTAATTATTTTATATTGAAGGCAGTGGTTATTTTGGATATTTCTACAAAGCAAGTAGTGCAAATAAAAATATAAAAAAAGAAAATAAAAAAAACGAACAAGATGCACAAAGAATGGAACCACGTATCCTCATAATAATATTACATGGATTAAAAATAAGTTCATAAATAAGAAATTTTTTCCCAACATCATGAGCTAGAATTATTGAAAATGTAAAAAATAAATCAATGATAATTACTTGGACTTGAAAATAGCATGTATTTTTTCGGTGAGCTAATTGTCGAGCTATTTAGCTTCTGAACATTTCATAACAAATTGAGCTATATCTATGTCTTTACTTGATACACTAATGGTCAATTGTAGGAGAGTTCATGTCTCAGTACTTGTAGGTGTAGAGCTCATTACAATATTCTCAACACCATTTTCTAATAGAATACTCACTCTTATGTCTTGGAACAATTCATCCAAGCTTGAGTCTTTTATAGTGAATTGATGATGTATGTAAGGTGACAAAAGGTGTTGCAAATGTGATAAATATCTATCTTTTCATCATTAGATTCACACCCTTTAATTTGATCCATTATCTTTCTCTCTTTAACTTTATCATCTTCTGATAGTCTCTATTATTAGGCTTGAAACCTAAGCCAAAACATTAATCTGCGTTCTTAAACTTCATATAGTTCACCCTGTTGAGCAACTTATTTTCCAAGATAAGAGTAGACAATATATCATTATAGACAATGTACATATTGAGCCCTGAAAGTAATCTTTAGGATATCTCTTTCCTTGATTCTCGTTCTCAATACCTTGACTTTAAATCTATCTTTAAAAATATTCTCGCTCTCTTTAACTAGTTAGACAAATCATTTATCATCGGAAGTGAATATTTATTCTTTATTGTCACCCTATTCAATTGCCTATGGTTAATGCAGAGTCTAAGTGTGTCATTTTTCATCTTTAAAAACAATATTAGAACTTCCCATGATAAATTATTTAGGCATATAAACCATTTATCTAGTAATTTCTATGATTGAGTCCTCAACTCAACCATCTCTGCAGGCACATCCTATATGGTGATAGAGCAATATGAGAGATATTTGGAAGTATATCAATAAAGACCTTTGCTTCCCTCTCCGGAGATAATCCTAGTAACTTCTTTGGAAATACATTTGAAAAATCTTTTAATTAGGTTGATTTGACAACTCAACATCATCCTTCTCCGAGTCTATCATCTAAGTACAACCTTACCTCATCATCTTCCTAACAATCATAGCTATAATTATATAATTTGGTATGACATTTTTCTCTCCTTTAAATGTTACTCTCCTACCATTCGATCATTGAAGGGTCATTGTTTTTTGTAAAATAATCCATTTAAGCTTTATACATGCCTAACTAGTTCATACCCAATATTACACTCATGATCAATATTACCTAAAATCATATAGCTCCAGTGGTATAAAGTCTATTCTTATCTCACACCCATTAATGTTAAACCTTACTTCTTTGTATGCATGATCAATATTTACACTATCATATAAAGAGATACCAATTGTGAATCCCTTTTCTACTTTACAAGTTTTTTCCCAAGGTTTTCCCATAAATTTACTTGTTATATATAAATGTGTTGCACTAGGATCAATCAATATATATATATAAATATAGATTTCAATCATAGCATACCTGCCACCATGTTATAAACAACTTTAACATCCTTCTAAGTCATATTGAACACTCTCCTCTATGTTCTATGCCCTTGAGTCCTGGATTATCCCCTATTATAATTGGTTCCTGACCGTATTGGCCGGAAAGATTTGTCTCTCATGATAAATTATAACTGACACCGTGTCTAGTACATCTATTTTTAAGTATAATCAATGGTTTTTTTAGGGTAATCCTTTTTAAATTTTCTCTGCTCTCCATAGTAACGACATTATCAATCTAGATATTAACAGTCTCACCACATGTATCCCTCTTGTTTAAAAATATAACAATCACTTATATGTCTCTACTCATATCGAACATAATGAGGATAAATAATAATTTTTTATTTTGAGACCCCTTTAGCAGAACTAGGATTTGGATTCAACTGTCCCCTAGTCAACCCTCCACATGTATGTTTGAAGGCCTCAGCTGATGTTTTTTCCTGTCTAAAACTCATTTATTTCTTTCTAAACTGATTGAACTAGCTTTATTTGCCTTTCTTTATAATGGGTGGTTTACCAGAGAAAAATTAAATCTTTTTTTTTCCAAACCCAGATTGATCCTATTGACCTTCACTCATACTCGCCTTTAGAGCTTGGGTTGCCTTAATCAATTCTCTACATGTCCTAAACTGTAAGGCTACCGATCTATGTTTTAGCTCTTGTATGAATCCATCTCGCAGTTTTTCTATAAAATATTGCTCAATAGGCATATAACATAGAGCAAACATGGAGAGATCATGCAATCTTTTCTCATACTTCAACATTGGTATCTCTCCCTACTTTAGGGCTAAAACCTCTTGCTGCTTCATTTTGTGGTGGTATCTAGAGTAGAACTTATTCTCAAACTCTATCTTAAAATTATCCCAAGACAACATCTTAATAGCTCTCATTAGTAATACAGTCTTCCATCAAGATTGCACTCTGTTAAAAAGTAACTGAGTGACATAACCCACCCAAAGTTCCTTCAGTACCTTAATATGGGCTAATGTCTTCTCCACTTTTTGAATCTATTTACTTGCGATCTCAGCATCATCTTTCTATAAATATGGCTCACAACTCATTTCTCTCATACTTCTAACCAGTCAAACTAAAGTAACCACGTGGTTTGTGGGTGGTAGAGTTGCAGGAGTTATAGGGGTCGATAGAACTGCTACACTAGTTATACAAGTAACTACTACTCTAATAATTTACACTAAGAAAGTAGGGTTAACATGGGGCACATAAGCTCCTGTAGATGCTACTGGTGGGGGCATAGTCGTGTTCCCTTGATAGCTTGAACCCTCTGGCTGTGATACTCCAGCCTGTCTAGATGTTGTATCATCTCTACGTCCAAATAACTCACCCTATCTGGACTAATATGATGTTGTCAACACGTGACAAATAATATCTACTAAGGGGTCCTCCCCTTATTCATCAATTGAAGTAAAATTTTATCCTTCGTTTTTTAGTCTTAGGTCGAAGCTCTTAAATATCAAAGGGTAGGTTTTCTTTTTAATTATTTAAATCCATGCATTACCCACATGTTAACTATTCTTAATAACATATTTCTATACAAATCACATAACAATTATATCAATTTATCCTAACCTTTTTTCTCCATGATTTGGCCAAAACTCTATAAATAGTGAGGGGTTGATTTTTCTCTTCAATTTTTCCAATTCATACATTCATTTTTCTTTACAAGTTCATATTAATCCATCTTAACAAATACAACAACACATTTCCTACACAATGTCATACAAAATTTAAATTGATATCCCTTCTTTTTGCATTTACTCTGGCTAAAACTGTTGACTTAATAAGGGAAGGAAAATTCTTCAATTCTTCTTTCAATTTGTTTGTCACCCACCTAATATTGGTTCTAACTAACATAATTCTATTTATAGTTCATCATAATTTAATTAAACAACTCCCCATATTTTTTCCCACTTGGCCAAAATACTCATCATTAGAAGGGGTAAGTTTCCATTTTAATTCTTTGTCATAAATTATTTTTCTTATTCTTTTCCCACATCTAAAATATGATTATAACACAACATCTTAAATCAAGATAATAACTCATATAAACTCAACTTTTCACAATGCTTTTTTCATACAAATTCATCAATCTATAACATAAATTTAAACCAAGCATAAGATAAGGTTTCTTACCACTTAAAAACTAGAAAGTTGAAAAAGAAAACAAATGGAAATGAGTTTTCACTTCTTTCACTTCTTTTTCTTCCAACCTATCACTTTGTTTTCCTCAAAGCTTAAAGAATTATTCAATTATTAGCTTAAAATCCTTTTAGACTCCTTTTTTATCCTTTACCCTATCTTAATTAGTGTTTAAATGGATGGATTTAAGGTGAAAAATCAAGTAAATCCAACAAGACTCCCCTTTTTTTTAAGCAAAGTGGTCAGCCATATTTATTTTCTTGGAGAAGTCATGGGCATATTTAAATATCATTTCTTTTATTTATTACACCATTGCCCCAAGTTTTCCAAAATCTCAATATGATCCTCGTTTTTTTTTATGGTTTTTCTTTGCCGAAATGTCTATTTTTATTTACTTTCAAGTCCTAAAACTCCTAAAAAAAGCCTATCTCTTTCTGCAGATTTCAGTGACCACTGGTCCCTGAAAAATCATGGATTTGAGTTTTTTCTATTTAAAACTCATTTCTCAATCCATTTTTTAATCAAAAACACCCATAAAACGCCTAGATAAACCTATACATGGCTAAAAAAAATAAAAATCAGCTAAAAAAACAACCCGAAGCCAAAATTATTCTTACAATCAGATTTACCTCATTGGACAAGGAGACGGAAAAAAACATCTAGATCAAATTCCTCTTATGAAATAGAACTTATTAACACCAAAATCGACTATTTTGGTGGCTAGAATTGTCGGTAATGATTAATATTTCTCTCTAAGTCGGAATCCAGCGAGTCTTTCTCTCTTCTCAACAAAAAAAGACTCAAAAAAGGAAAAAAAATAAAGTTTAGAACCGAAATTGAATTTTTAGAAATTAGAGGGATCGACTATCTAATAGCTAAAAAATATGAGGACTAAAATGAACTTTTCAAACAACTTTGTCACCTAATTTACATGTTTTTTCATTTCAGTTCTTTGTTTTTTTAATTCAACACTCCCTCCCTGAAACAACATGTAATTGGATGTTAATTTGGACTCAAAAGAACATTTCAATGGTGCCGAAAAAATCGGTGATCAAATTAAATTTTTTTAAAAATTAAACTACTTCAATTCATTAGTGAATTGTGAAAGAATGAGTCGACAACAAAGTTTGCTACAGTCAAACACCCACATGGCATAGTGATTTTGTTAATTAATTCTTATAAAATTAAGCCCTAACCCTTTCACTCATGTCATGTGTGCATCTAAAAATGTTGAGCCATCACTAGTCTATAGGATTATGTCCCCTCTTCTCTGTAAATGGTGCACAAGAATATTGATTAATATTCACTAATAAGATATATAATACAAAAATAATCGGAAACAACCCCCATGAAATCAATCCATCATCCACTCAAATCTTAGGCATTTAGCATGAATCTAAGAACAACAAATTAAAAAGGAAAGCTTGCAGTATACGGACTTCTTTGCCATTAGAGTTTGCCTGAAACGACAACATTATAGATCTCAGCAACAAATCAAATGGTAACCATGTCTATTTTTAGGATGTGTTTGGAAGGGCAATTATCTGAGCCAATTCTATCAAATGGACGGCCATGATCTCTCATCCAACAGGAAGGGCAATGTGGGCATACAGATATTCTAATATATTCTTGAAAATTAAGGAGTGTTATTATTATATTATTACAAGCCTTGTCTAATCCTGGTGACGCGACCATAGCAAACACCGCACGCTTGCAATAGCAGCAGAGGACAGCACCCTGTAAAACACTCGCAGGAGTTTGTTTGGGGATTTCAATCACCGAAAAAAGAAAAAAAAAAGAAAAAAAAAAGGAAGGGACGGGAAGAAAAACAGGTGGATAGAAAAAGACGAGGGCATTTTCGTACATTCGAACTAAGCTTAGGATATCCATTTTCCCGAAATAAAAAATGATAAAAAGTAGTCATTGATTGTACCGGAGATTAGGTTTTTTCTTTTTTTAAAAAAAGACGGCTTCTGTTTTATTTAGTAAACTAGATTAATAAAATCATCGATGGGCTTCCTACGGTGCAGCACATGGCTCCAACCATGCAGCTTATCATCTTAGCTGTAGATGTGGCTTGATGCAAGATCGTATCAAATGGTAATCATGTCTATTTTTAGGATGTGTTTGGAAGTCCAAACAAACCAGAAATTTTAATATTTTTTTGTTTCAATTTTATTTTATTTTAGATCGTTTTGATGTGTTGATGTCAAAAATAAATTTTAAAAAATATTATTTTCAAATAAAAACACTTTAAAAAATAATTTCGACCCCATTTCTAAACTAACTTAGAAAAAAAAATGATTTTCCTATTTTACTTGCTCTTGTAAATTAATTACTATAATTTATTGCTGATTTTTATAGAAATGAAAACACCTGAGATCTTTCTATCTTTCACTGTAAGGAAACCACAAGAGGAAATGGAAGTTTTGGAATTATGTTTCAAATGGTGTTTTTAAAAGAATTAAAAAAATTAAGTTAAATTATTTTTTTAATATTTTTAGATCGGTTCGATGTGTTGATGTTAAAAATAATTTTTTAAAATAAAAATATATTATTTTAATATATTTCTAAATAAAAAACACTTGAAAAACAACCGCTAAAACAATTATACCCTGAAAAGAAAAGGGTAAGAAGAACCGGTCGATCATGGACCAGCAGCTGTGAGTTTTTGCTTGGGACCCACCAATGCGACTGGCTACATTTTCTATTTTATTTTATTTTTTGTGTCTCCATTATTCTATCTCACTTTTTTTTTTTTTTCTGTTTTTCTTTTAAACAATGGCGTCAAAACAAGAACTAATTCTAAATGGATGAAAATGACTTCTCATTGTCCAAGATCTTCACACTGAATGGCCAAAAAATTAAGATGGATGAGGGCAACCTCGTAATTATGAAGCAAGCCCAAAAGGAGACCAGAAAACAAAAGGAGAGGGAGGTAAGTTATAACTCAAATATTTGAACCCATCCAATTTATGCACAATGCATCTCGTGATTTGCCTTTTACTCTTAAGGTTATCATTGGCATTAATTCTCAACAAATAATCATTTATAACAAGAAAGGGGGTTTTTTTTTTTAATTAAGCTACAAAACTATTTTAATCTTGTAAATACGAGATGCAAATAGGATT
>Ga0325410_1009740_pt1 | contig 10204 bp, 4 predicted proteins | sample PopdelMetagenome_16_FD_206182 | JGI IMG/M metagenome (GOLD analysis project Ga0325410, IMG submission 206182) | Populus deltoides microbial communities from Bellville, Georgia, United States - Xylem-PdIQD-R3 | ecosystem: Host-associated > Plants > Phyllosphere > Stem > Wood/Secondary xylem...
CGGAAAGATACTCCAGGATTTATGGTTTGAGCCACAGACATTTTAACAATCCGCCTGCAACAATTCAAACTACTTAAAACATAATAAAAACAAAGTCCAAAACCACAAAAATTCAAAAAAAAAAAAACAAAAAAGTAATTTTCTTCCTAGTAAAAGAGCCCCCCCTCCCCAAAAAAAAAAAAAAAACCTTGAAGTTGAATATAATTGAGGTAGCGTTGACGGAGAACTAAAAATGATCCGAGACATAATTGTATATTTTCCTGGAGCTCTTCAAAGTGTGTGGGCTACTAAAAAATGCACATCAACCCTCCACCTATATACAGCATCACCCATGCATACATCAACAAAATGGGGGTTAAGAAGCAAAATTCATCTCTAAGAGAACAATTAGTGTATTGCATTACAAATCCATGTAAACCCAAAAATTGAATTGGTAGTTGCTAATTAGAAGGCCGAAGGGTGATTGATAAAGTAAAGAAAGATAAAAAAAGATTTTTTTTTTTTTTAAGAAAAGACAAAGAATCGTGAAAGAATAAAACAGAAAGAAAGAAAAACAAATAATAAACTCACGTTTGCAGCAACTAGTTCAGTAGCGAGAGATTGAAAGCCTGTCCGAGTCCCGAGAGGAGGGTGTTTCCTAACGCTAGATACAACTAGTAACTGAAAAAGAACAAATCGGAGAGGCAGCCTCCACCTTCGCCTTTTTATTTATAATTAAAGGAAAGATTCTTATATTTATCTCCATTTCTGAATTCTTTTTAATTGTTGTTTACAAGTCGAAGTCCACTAGAGAGTTACAGCTCTGGCCCAGTTCAAACTTAGCTTAAAGTTGTTGGGCTGTGCTTTCTAAACTTGCTCGGAACTTTATTGTAAAAAGCATGTCCTCTTTCCACTTTTATTAACCTCTGTGTGTGTTCTGAATTTCGTCACCTTTTTACATAAAAATAGATAGTGGGTGGCCCCAAAAGTTTATTTATTTATTTATTTATTTTTCTTAAATCACCTTTGAGCTCGTAGAATTTTTAAAGGTATTGTTATGAAATGCCCACCCAACAATAAAACTATACATTTTGGCCCTCCTAGTTTACAAATCCTGCTTCCGTTCCTGATTATACACGTTCTTATGTATTTGAAGAAACTCACATCATATCTATGTCAAAACTAAAACTTAGAATACTGGCTGGGTTCCAAGAGTGAAAACTCTGTCACTTTTCCTTTTTTACAGCTTTTGTGAGCTAAGTTGTAAATCTAAAGTGTGTTTGGAAGTGTGGTTATAGTTATTTTTCAAAGTATTTTTTATTTGAAAAAATATAAAAAATAAATTTTTTAATTTTTTAAATAATTTTTGACATCACCGCATCAAAATAATCGAAAAATACTAAAAAAATATTAATTTAAAACAAAAAAATTTAATTTTTTTAAAAAATACTTTTAAAATGAAAAAACAAATAGAAAATATTTTGAATCTTTATAATCCAGATCGAATGTTTATTAATATATTCATATTTCATGAGCCATGTAGTGTCAATTAGTTAGTGAATTTATTCTTATGCTAAAGATAATCTTCTTCTTTTTTTTTCAATGCACATTCTAGAAATCTAGTCCTCAAAATTATCGTACATTTTGTACATTTGTTTGGCTAAATATTTGTGGTTGTGTTTAGTGTGTAACAATTGCATTGAAGTGTTTGGTTATAACATCAACGGTGATTTTTATATATGAGCCCTATCATTATCTATGTTGAAAAAGCTGAAATTCTATACTTCTTGTTGTGTTCCTGCCTCTCTCATGCCTCTTGCGCACTCATCGAATTTTAATTAGCACGAACAGTGTAGCATGCTACACTGTTCATGCTAATTAATTCACTATATGAACACTGTGCAAGATGAACAGTGTAGCATCCTGTTCTGGTTGGATCGGTTCCGACCGAACCGGGTCCAGTTCAAAGCTCAAAATGCATTGAACCGGGTCCGATCCAGTAAAATAAAAAATAATTTTTATTTTTTATTTTTAATTATATTTTATTTGAAAAACTAGTGTTTAATATTATTTAATGATACTACATAAATAAGATAAAGATTGCTTGATGACGTAGTATTTGCAGAATTTGATCGCAATTTCAATTTTGTTCATGATTATATTTTACCTGATATTGTTACTTGCTTAAGAAACTAAAAAAACTATAATCCTTGGCGGATGTATTTCATACGTGATGGAAAATGTAGATAGTTTAATGGACCAATAAAAAATATTTTATATAAAGTATTATTTATTTCATGATGTAATAATAATAGTTAAATCTATAATATTTAAATTAAAAATCATCAATATTAATATATATATTTTAAAATTATTTTATAACCTTAATTTCAAAAGCATTATTAAATAAATACATTAAATTACTTTTTGTTCAATTTTAATTTCAACCACAGTTTTAACTAAACATATATAAATATCAAATCAATCTCAATCAAAAATATTTTTTATAAAATAATTTTTTTCAAACCACAACTAAAATAATTATCACAAGATACATACAATAATTCTTAGAAACTCAAGAATTACTAGGATTTTTTTTAAAAAACCATTAAAAAAAAAGGACTAATGAAGAAGTTGGAGTACACAAAAGTACACTGATATTAATTAATAGGACAGTACAACAGCTAAGGAAGGTAACCACAGTCTCCTGAAACGTCAAGATGCGAAATTCAGTCACTTTCCATTACTTTTCTGCACATCTTAATTGCAAGGTTTTTTTTTTGAAAGGGATCGTGTATTGATAATATTGAAGATGCAAACATCACCTGCTTTACATTGGTTTTGAAAATGCTTTTTAAAAAATTTAATTTTTTTAATAATTTTTTTATATCATTTTAATATAATAATACTCTTATATATGTTTAGTTTAAAATTATGATTAAAAAATATTTTTAAAAAATTTTAATTTTTTAATTTTTATTTTAAATTAATATATTTTAAAATTATTTTAATGTGCTGATGTTAAAGATAAATTTTTAAAAATAAAAAAAAATTATTTTAATATATTTTAAATTAAAAAATACTTTAAAAAACAACACCACCATCTTTACACACACTGGAAAAGTCACCTCATACACTACTACCAAATTCAGCACCACCTACCCCTTTTCTCTGCACACGCTGCCTTCACCTACTACCCCTCTTCAGCCCATTCCTGTGAGCAACATTCCTGATGATTTATCTTCAATTGTATATCGCTTGTTGGACTAGTAAATCAGGTTTCATCAGCATCCTCCACTAAAAGAATCTGGTGTTTGATAGCTTTAAGAAGATTACTTGCTAAGTATTTGAAGGAGGAAGTATAACAGCCCGTGAGAAATAATAGCAGCCATGAGAGGCAGAGAAACAGCACTAGCTAGAGGCATGACCAACGACAGCAGCAGGGGAGGCTCCAGAAACAAGAAGAGAAATTGCTGCAGATTGTTGTCGGTGCGCAGTGGAGAAGAGGGGAGGGATCGATGCAATCATACAGGAGTTTATGCTAAGAATGATAACATTTGTATTTGTATGTTTAGAATCGTGTATAATTATTAATAATAATAACAGTGGAATGCATAAAAAAAACTATATAATAAAATACATACATGTACAGGGTACGTACGTAATTCCCACATGAGAAACTCTTTCCATAATTCTGACCATTCAAATATCGGGCACAACATCTCTTATAATCGAAACAAATGACATCACTCTCAAGTTAATTATGGAGATATATATTCGATCGTGTGAGGGAAAGATTGTTAAATATATATGCATGTGATAGTGAAATTCCCATCAATTATAAATAATAGAATAAAGTATTTATACACAAAAGACGGATTCATAGTACAATAATTGTATTCGATATCGTTTTCATTTATTTATATATAGACTCAGCATGAAGACCTCGCCAACAATAATTAATGGCCAATCTATTGGCCAAGTGTAACGAGCAATTCCACTGCCCATTCGTTTTACCATTATTTTAAAGGTATATTAAAGGGTTTTTGAAATTGTAGTAGCATGTAGTTATTTTTAAAAATCATTTTTATATTAATATATTAAAATAATTTTTAAATATAAAAAAATATCATATTAAAATATAAAAAAAAATTTAAAGAACTTTTTTTTTTCCATAATTAATAACTACAAATTTATATTGCAGTATTCATGTCTTTATTTGGCGCCGTTCTGGGAAGACTGTCCTGGTAGGCTCGGATAAGATCCAATCGTTATTTTCTTGACTATGCGCGAGCACGTCGAAGTATTTTAACTCAAAATAAAGAGATCTCAATTCCTTTTAATTTAAATATGACCATCCAATTAAGGATGATGCGACACAATCCTGACCATCGATGATATTTTCTTTCTGTTATACAAAGACCAACCTCACTTCATTCATGGAAAAGGAAGAAACTTCTTGACTTTTAGAAATCTGTCTCAGAAGTCAGAACTCTCATGCTCTCACACCAATGTTCAACAACCTCAGCTCTATCTATTTGGACTGCTTGTCAATCGATTGCTTGCTACCCGAACTGCTTGCCACTCAACCATCTGTCACTCAACCATCTGTCGCTCCAACTGCTTGCCATCCAAACAACCTGTTGTCATTGATTCAGACTTGCGTTATGTTAGGACAACTTGATTGCTCTTCCTCCCATGCATGTATTCCTCTATTTTCTTCCATTCTTTTTTGTTGATGAATTGTTGCTCTTACAAGGCATCTCAATTTGCCAGCTAACCAGTCGTGTGATCTGTTTTGTGTTCAAGAACCCCGTCTATACTTACAAATCCCATTCATATCTAATCTTGATGTTCATATGAAAATCAATATTCAATTAATTGATATCAACATGTTTAGGGGTGCTTGATTTTCATATCCACACTCTTACATGTAAGATTGATGATACCCAATATATATGAACAACCAACGAGTCTTGATGATCCACAGCAAACTCCAGCTCAGTGCGTCCTGGTCGCGTTAGCAGTGGTTGTCTTTGTTGCGTACTTTTGGAAAGGATGGTTGTTCGTTTATAGGTGTGATAGTTGGAGAGTTGCAAAAGCAACTAAATGGTAGACATTAAGAAAATTGTACGCATACAGATTTCAATCTTTATGCATGTTTGCGTCTGTAATTTGTTTCCTCAAGCAAGCATAGCATTGTTTTCTAAGTTTTGCCTGTAAGGATTTTAAGCAAATGGGTTATGAAGGTAGCTGCAATTGGAAAGTGGAGTCATGCTTGTGTCTGTTTGTTTCCTTAAGCAAGCATAAGCACTATTTTCTAAGTCTTACATGCAAGTATTTTATGCAAATGCGTGATTAAAGGTAGCTGGAATTGGAAAGTGGGATCATGTGGAGTTGGGCACCAACAATATCTATCTCTATTTTACTCTATCAGCATTTCAAGAATCACACGAGCACAACTAACCTTGATCGCTTCCTTCCTTTTAGCTCGCTTAGCTTTTATTTCCAACCCTACAAGTACTTTTAAGGATCCTCATTTCTATCTACCCCACCCCCCCCGAGTACGCATCATTTTCTTTAACTGTTAACAAAAACTAAAGTTAATGGAAAAGTCTTTTTATAATTAATTAACAGCAATTCAGTCTTTTTATATTTTTTTTCATACTACAATTATTTAATTTCTCTTAAATGCAAAAAATATTTAACTTGTATACAAGAGTATTTTTGAAATTTCACTTTTTACATCACCAATAAATTATTTTATTACCCTTAAAATCAAAACTTATTTAGAATGTCTACAAAGGCTTATTCGTATTTTCATCTTAGTTTTTGTTATAATAATCATGTAATCTGAAATGTGATCTGATATTTTAAAAAATATATAAAAATAATAAAAAGCATATGTTAATATTTTTTTATTTGAATTAATTTATGAAATTAAAATTTGTTTTCAATTTCATGCTCCTTTAATGTTTATATAAGTAGGTTTGGTTCCTATTATTTCAATTGCTATTTATTTTATTTGAGATCATTTTAAAAATTTATATTTTTATTGTTATTTGTTAACTTTTGAAATTTATATATATTTTTTTTCGATTTCATGCTTCCCTATTAAATTGAGCTTCTTTTTTTAGTATAGATTTAAAATTTAACTGGTTGTGAATTTGAGAAATTAACCTAGGTTTAGGAGATTCGTTCAAGTTCATTTGTTTTTTTCCTTTTCCTAATATCATATTTGTTTTTCAGTTTTATCATTCAACATTTAATTTAATTGGTGATTGAACTTCGTTGTTTTTATTTTATTTTATTTCTATAATATTTTTTAATAATTTTAAAAATAAATTGGGTTATCTCAGGTCTTTTTATTTGTTGTTTTTTTTGTTAAATTTAGATTTTTTAAAAGAAATTTTGATCTTGAATTAAATTAAACAAATTGCTTAAATATAGCTTTTTTAGTCATTTTTTAATTGATTGTTTTTTTATTATTGTTTTCGGCCTTCAATATTTGGGCTTTTTATTTTATTCTGATTTGAGTTCCATAAAGTTATCATGGTCTCATATCTAAAATTATAAGTTAATAATAATTAGCTTAGATTAAGCTAATATATCATCATCTCAATTTTTTTTTAATTTTTTAATATTCAATATATCACAATCTTAATATTTTAAAATAATTTCATTCGATATACATCAAATTTTGTATTTTCTAATGTATTTATAAATTTTTTAAAATTAAAAAAATAATAATCTCATCCGCAACTTAACATTATATAAGAAAATAGTCTCTCTCTCTCTCTCTCTCTTAAAATCGTCTTCTATGGGATTAGGTTGTTGGGGTGAGTAAACATGCATCATTCCCAACATGTCTCATCCGTTGGTCAAAGCTTCTCACGTGTAAAATGTAGCAGATATACAATAAGACACAATTCACACGCTTCAACCCTGCAAATTCTGCGCTTCTTTTCTCTATAAAAATCGACCTGTCACCATAACACATTGCACCAACAACTCTTCATGGATTTGAATTTGCAGCCAAAGGGACCTTGCTGCAGGTGTGTGCTTTATTCTGTTCTTATCATCGTCTTGTTTTAGCATGGCGTCTTCTTTTCTGTTGTTGCCAAATTTTGTGGTCCTTGTGTGACCTTCATTAATTTCTAATGATATTAAGTTGATTAATTTGCCATAGCTTTAGGATATTGAGCATGAGTTTCTTATTAATTTAATTTGAGAACTGTTTTCAGGTGGGATCAGTACTTTATGGTACCATATATACCATGCAGCTCCCCAAGAAGAAGAATGGTGAGATGGGTGTATTTCTGTTGTCAACCGGGTGAGTGGATTCCATGCTATGCTTGCGAAGTGATCAGTCTTTTGCAGATCAGTCTTTGTTTCGTTGTCTGTTCGACCTTGAACATGCGTGTTTGGGATTACATATTAAAACCCTAATTAGCAAGAATTTCTTTGCTAGCTCCAACATGATGCAACAAAAACAAATCTATTAATTATTATCATATATTTAATTATAACTATTCCATGGGATACAAAATCCTATGGATTCCTTCTTAACACGATTTTCTTGATCATTAAGATCTAAATCTGACGAGAAAGCTCTGCAGGTCATCGAAATTGATCATGACTAACACTACCCTGACTTCTTTTGTTTCTTTTTTTTTTTACCTTTCCTTTATCATGAGAAAAACAATATAATTACTGATCGGTGCAAGAACTATATAGTAAATGCTTTGAGAATTGGGTTGCTAAAGAAAAATAAATTAAATCATTTTTATCCAAAAAGGAAAACCAAGAATGATAAAATGATCTTTCGAACAGAATAATAACCTTTAAGGTCGAACACATGACGAATGTGAGGCACAAGCAAAAAGACTGCTTATTTGGCAAGTGTTTGCATGGAACTTGACGCCCTAGTTAAGTTTTGAAGGCGGCTAGCTCCGATGTAAATAACTACAACAAATTTAAAGGGGTCAAGCGCCAAAGATCGTCTTCCAACCAAAATTAGTATCCTCAGTTCTTGGAGTTTCGATCAAGATGAAGATGGAAAACCCAGATATATGGAGGTGAGATCTCTCTCATGCCCGCTTTTCATCTTATGTGAATTTGTTTCTGTGGGGTATTATTTCTTTCTAGTTATCCAAACAAGTCCTAGCTAACAATTTATTTTTTACGTATTTTATTGTGTTGGACGGATCTTAGACAATACAATAGAAATAATCCCTTTCCAAATTCAATCCAAATGAAGTAATTATGATTTGCTATAGGACATATTTTCTCTCTAGCTACACACCTATCCAATATTTTCAAAAGAGTAAAATGTGTTAAGCCTGGAGTACTCTTGAATTATTGATCAAGATAGTGAGACATGGCACGAATGGGTGAAGACAGGCTCGAAGAAGAAAGCAATTATGACGCCATTGCCTCCAGGGGTCTGTTCCCTCACTTCTTTTACTTATATCACTTTATATGATTTTCAGTAATGATCTTTTAGTACAGCTAATGATCGATCTCTTTCTAATATCCTTTGCATTTTGGTTGCTAAGAACCTTTTATTTTAGTATGTTTTATGTAATGTATAGTACAATATTGTACACAGGCTTTACACTCCTTAGGGTTTGCACTTTGAAGGAATGGAGAAGTGTTCTGATTGGACTTATGCTAGTGGATCTGTACTTGTTCATTGCTTTGTGATCTTGAATTCATGAGAAAAAAACTTTTTTATTTTTTCCATGGGAGACAAAGATTATACACACACATGTATACAAGTGTATTGATCTTGGAAGAGGAAGAGTTTTTTATTTTTTCAACATGGAACAAAGTTTTATATATGATTGAATTTTGGTATTTTTTTAACTCCATCAAAAGTTTTTTAAGATCAATTTATCATTCACTCATTATTTATTTTAGGCATTTTAATATTTTATGTAACATAATTAAATAGGGGTTTAAAAGAGATCATTTTAGTGTTAATTAAAAAAATCAAATTAATTAATTTATTTAAAATCTTAATTATATTTATTTTGAGCAAAATCATCCTCCAAACCTTCTTCTCAGTGGTTAAATTTGATCAAATATTGTTTAATCAATACTTGTCATGCGTCCATCAAAAAAAGTCAAGGGTTGATACTTCACATATGTGCTCTCATATGTTTTTAGTTAAAAAATACTACGAATTAAATCCTAGGTGTAGTTAATGAAAGGACCTGATTAAATATCAATTTTTTTACATGAACAGTAAGTGCATATTGAAGAATTTGTTTCATCTTAAAAAATCATTTTGGTTAGAGATATATATTGCTGACTATATAATAGTAGATTTGATGTCCTAGCTAGTAAAAACATTGATTTTCAACCATTTAATTTTTAATTTACTTTTAAAAAATATGATAAAGCTATTAAAGAGGAAAAAAAAAGGAATATACATATTTCCCCATAAAACGGACTAAATAATTATTCATTAGCATTATTTATGATAACTATTTGGGGTATAAAACTCATAGAATAAAAGGTGATTAAGAAATAGAGAATGCTTTAAGAATTGAATATAAGTACTAAAAGAGTGTTTTATAAAATTTATAAATTTTTTATCATTTAATATTTACCGTGTTAATATTTTAAAAAAGTTTTATTCAATAGCTAAAGAAGAAAACGTGGACCATCTTTAATAGAGAAAGGCTTAGATATCTAAAACATGTTTGATATTGTGCATGATAATAATAATTTTTTAAAATGTTTTTTTAATTTATCAAAATAATATGTTTTTTTTTAAATTTATTTTAGACACCAATATGTCAAAATTATCAAAAAAAATATAAAAAAATAATTAAAAAACACAACAATTTTAAATATTTTTCAAATAAAAAAATAAACGGACTAATAATGCATTAGGTACACTAGTTGGATGATGGAGGAAGGACAAGGTATTATTGACGTGACCCAGCATTGTTAAGAGAAAGATCCCAGCATCAATAATTTGGAATTTTTTTAAATATTAATGGAATAACACAGTTGAAAAAAGAATTAATAAAATAATATAGTTTATATATGTTACATGATTAAAAAACATAATTTTTATAGTTTGTTGCCATATAAAATAATAATTTCTAATAAAAAATATTAAACAAGTAAAAAGAAGAGAGATGAGAGAGAAAAAAATCTTGAATACACAATAAAATTTAGATTATAATACAATTAATATAAAAAATATCAA
>Ga0325410_1009741_pt1 | contig 10203 bp, 10 predicted proteins | sample PopdelMetagenome_16_FD_206182 | JGI IMG/M metagenome (GOLD analysis project Ga0325410, IMG submission 206182) | Populus deltoides microbial communities from Bellville, Georgia, United States - Xylem-PdIQD-R3 | ecosystem: Host-associated > Plants > Phyllosphere > Stem > Wood/Secondary xylem...
GTTCTGTATCTTTTTAGGTGATTCTCTTATTTCTTGGAAGAGCAAGAAACAATCTATTGTTTCTCAATCATCCACCGAAGCAGAATATTGTGTCATGGCATCTACTACCAAAGAGATTGTTTGGTTAAGTTGGTTACTTGCTGATATGAGAATTTCTTTTTCTCATCCTACTCCTATGTATTGTGACAACCAGAGTTCTATTCAGATTGCTCATAATTCAGTTTTTCATGAGCGCACTAAGCACATTAAGATCGATTGTCATCTTACTCATCATCATCTCAAACATGGCACTATTGCTTTGCCTTTTGTTCCTTATTCCTTGCAGATTGCAGATTTCTTTACCAAGATGCATTCCATCTCCTGTTTTTGTTTTCTGGTTAGCAAACTCTCGATGCTTGTAGCTGCCGCATCGTGAGTTTGAGGGGAGATGTTAAATAATATTTATGTAGTCTTATTTATTAAAGGTAGAATATTACTTTTAGTTTGACCTATATATATACTTTATTTGTATTTAGGTTAAGACTAAGCATTCATAATATACAGATTATTCAGAATTCTAGCCTCCTTTCTCTACTTGATCTCAATTAATTTAACAGTTACCTCTTTGTTCTTTGTTAATAAGTATGATATGTTCTGGTTCTTCTTGCCAGGATCGTTATCATGAAATGAGAAAATCTCAAGCCAAGGATAGTAAAGGTCGCAGAGGTTTGCAGCCAAAACTCCAAGAATTTACCAAAACTGAAGATTGACAATATGGCAACGGATTGGTTTCTCGTGCTAATCTTGACATTTTCTTCAACCCATTTCAAAATATTGATTGACGGTTTCTTGTTTGATGGCAATCATATCCTATAATTAATTTCAATGTCTCCATCTTTGGTCAAATCTTTGACTTTCTAGGGTTTGTTTGGTGGCCATTCTTTCATTGGCAGTCTTCTAGAAGAAGCTCAATTTCTTGGCATTTTGTTCTCAGATATTGGCTTCTGTTACCAGACAGACTAAAGTTCTGTCGGCGTTGGGGTCTGTAGGGAAAGGGGTCCAAAACTGTCCTTGTATCTCTTACAAATTCAGGAAGCACAATCCAAGTAGTAGCACAGTAGGATCTTCATCTGTGACTTGAAAATTAGAGCCCAAACAATTGTCAGAGCTCAGAGCAGAAGACCTTGGTCATGTGGAGTTATGGTCAAGGAAAATTCCTATTGCTCCTAACCAAATGCCAAGTTATTTGAATGGCTAGACTAACAGTAAGATGTTAGAACTTATTACTCATTATTTTGATAAATTATGAAATTGTGATTTTTGCCATTCTTTTACTGCAGTATTGGGGTTCCTGTTGACAAGTTCTTGGTTGATCTCTTCTATTCATCACCAAAGATGATCATGAATACATGTTGGACTCAGGTTCCCACAATTCTTAATGTTTTTATTTTTGGTTTGAAGAAGCTTCAATGGCTTGCAGACTTGGACTCTGCGTTTTCTCTTTCTACAGCCATGGCCAAAAACCCTGCAGACGTGAGACTTATAATGCACTGTACCTTTGATCACATGACAATCTAGAAGACAATATAATATATTGCTGCATTGTTTGATTTATTCAACTACAATAAATAGACTACATAAAAAAATAACAAAATTCATAGAGAAGAAAAAATCTGCAGAAATGATCGTGTGCTGCGTACCCAGAAGCTTCTGTCAAGTTAACTGCCTTCAAATAATTAAAGAAGATTTAAGAATACCCATCGCGGTCTGAAGTGTTTTATTTTAAATCCATTTGTTTGGATCCCAAGAAAACTTCAAAGTCTTTGTAATCTTATAAATACACACGTCATTAAGTACCAAAGCAGCACCTCCTCCATCTTCACTGCAAATCACTTGTTCTCTCAGAATTAGAGATGGCTTTTTCTAAAGCTCTTCCTTTTGTGGCTATGCTTATTGTGGTGCTACCTCTGGTTGCTATGGCAAATATTGATGGCAACATGAATGCTATCTATGGTACACAACTCTCTCTCTCTTATACACACATAGACACACAAACAAAGATAAAATCATGTATTTATGATTTTTTTCTTTGTGAATTACAGAGAGGCTGTGTCAAGAAGTGGATTGTGGAAAGGGAACGTGCGTAGTAAACACATCATACCCATTGAGCTACATGTGCCAATGTCAGACTGGATGGAAGCAAACTCAATATGATGATGATGATGTCAATGATAAACATAAGTTCCTCCCTTGCGTGATTCCAAACTGTAATATCCTTTTCTTCTTGCTTGTTCATTTCTAAACTTCATTCTTTTCTGAACTTCATCCAAGACATAGCACAAGTAACAGAAAAAGAAACATTCCGATAAATTGAGAGCTCAGATTCTGTAATTTTATGCTTACAAGTAAACTTGCCTCACTTTCTTGTTTTTCTGCAGGTACTCTTAACTATGGCAGCTGCCAGCCAGCCCCACCTCCAGCTCCACAAAAAGCATTTCCCCAAAACAGCTCCTCCTTCGATCGTAATCACCATAACCAAACACCTCTATTCTCATAATCAGATTCTAAAAATAATGCTCTCCCTCGAATATCTTCTTCTTTTTATTCTTTCTTAGCTAATATTCTGTCCTGATGATCTAGCTTGCTATTGGATGTACTGTGGAGAGGGTACATGCACAAACAACGGAACATACAGATACATGTGTTCATGCAATCCTGGTTTCTCTAATCTTCTCAACATCTCTTACTACCCTTGCTATAGCCAATGTAAGAACATCTACAAGATCTTTTAGCAATGAATACTAACAGTAAATAGAAACAACAGACTTGAAAACTGGTCTGAGCGACATGGCTTTGGTTGTTTAGGTACACTTGGATCTGATTGTGCCGAAATTATCAGAGTAGCAAATTCAACATCTGATGGAACTGGAACCGGAAATGGAACAACCCCTGGTGGAAATCCTGGTGAGGTTACAAACCAAATATTTCCAGTTTTTCTCTTCACCCCCTTCCTCTCTCAAATTCTGGCCATCTTTCAACTTCTTTTTCTTTGACACAAAATGAATATTATAAGAGAAAATAAAAAATTTCAACAAGGGGAATAAGGAGCAGGGGGGGGGGGGGGATTTCAATCTCAAAACATTTTCCCCGATGAAGGATGTCTTTCAAGAATCATCAAGCTTGATTCTAAGGGCAGGCAGACCCAATGACAGATTAAAAGGGTATCACAGGCACAATCTCTTAAAATATTATGAAAGCTTAAATTAAAGGAAGAGCATGCCATTCTGATGAGCTACACAATTTTATTTTTACATCAGCTCACGTTAAATCATTCCATGAAAGAAACATAAAAGATCTCATTTCAGATTGTGATGCTTTCTCATTATTTTTGTTATGCAGCTGGCACCATTTTGCCACTGAAGTTCCAATGGATTATTATATTCGTCATCTCTATGCTTATGGCTCTGAAGTAGGATGGAAACTGAAGGAGGAAGATCCTGGCTAGTCAGCATTTTAGTTTCACTAAATGAGACACTTTGTTATACTCACTAATAAATTCCATTTGGTGCATCATTTGTTTACTTATACACCAGATTCTTGTGTAGAAATTCAGTTTGTATGCGAATAAAAGTCAGAACACAGACCTAGATGGAGGATGAGTGTTGTATACAGAACACTGTAGGATCCATATGTTTTGATATAACTGTTTTGATTATTTATTTATACATTATTGAGCTTGTGAAAAAAAAAAATTTCTCTATTTTCCTCTTTGACTTCACGGTAATCACAGAGAAACAAAACCACAAGATCCAGGTAGCTTCTGGGACAAATGTTACTTGTGAACTAACCATCTAGTTTGATTATTATAACTCAAATAATTTGACAAGAAAACTAAACACAAGTACAAGTAATGAGCCACATGATTTCCTTTTTCCAAGTGTAATTTCTCCCATCAGTTTCCACATAAGCTTATGGATTAGGTACAAGCAAGTCCTTGTTGAGCAATCAAAAAGTTGTGTTATCAATGGAAAGGATGAAGACAACTTGAAAAAATAACCATGGAGACAATGCTCGGAGTCAAAGCCTAAAGCACATTATTACAGCTAAAGCATTATTTCAACTTCAAGCTGCTTATTTTTAATCCATGGCTGTTCACATTTGATTCGGTGGGGTAAAGAACTGCCTTTTGAAATCACACGATGTCTCTCAAAAGGAGGATTAGAATATTCCAAAATGTTAACACAATATTAGGCTAGGAAGTAAGTGATCAAACAATCAGCTCTAATGATCTTTTCATATTCTCACTCCAAATCTGCTCATTGATGATCAACAATCTGCTAATAACAGAATCAATTTTGCTAAGTTTCCCCTTCACCTGCTCAATACAATAAAATGTGATTCAAACTCAAAGATGCTAAAGATTCATAATTGATACCAGGTCTACGGACTACACATGGTTTGGCTTTTGCTAGGAATTCCAACTTTACAAAAGCATAGGTATCTTGCAGTAACAGCAAATACCAGTCACTTCAGCATAAGTGGTACAATGAGCTGTAATATAGTCACTCTGATATCTATCACCTGGGAAGAACATGTTGCACTCAATGTGTATCACATTCCATACAGGAGACTCCAACTAGACATCAATATTCACTTCGTCCTGCCCTGTCTTCCTCTGAGTCATATGACTCACATCTTCCATCTTTTTCCTATATCTAAAGATTCTGAATGCAGGAATACAAGGATAGAATCATATTCAAACTTCTGTAAACCAACATCATGATTGAACTATAGAGACCTCTCAAATGTTATTCATGCCCTCCTGATGAAACCGAGAAACAATCTCAGTACTGTTCCCTAATCCCTCAGTACAACTGATATAAGTTGGGGATTATAAATGTACCCACTATGCTTTTTCAGATTTGTCTCCCAAAATCTTTTCACTAGAGAATCTTAAGTCCTCCTTTTCATACTCTTCAGTCTTTGAACCGATTAATAGAAACCAGACCTATGCTGTTGGCCAAATTGATGCACCATCAATCCACTCTAGCAATTGAGACAACAATTAACCTAGTGGATTCCTTTTCAGCACGGCAGATTAGCATCATTAACTAAGTAAACGAAAAGATGGAAACAATCTAAGAAGTTGCTTGGGCACTTTCCTTTAAGAAACAGTAAACTTAACTACAGAGCAACAAGAAAGAGAAACCCGTAGAGACACCAGAGCACTTTTGCTCCAGCTATCATCACCAATGAACTCACGATCGCCAAATTATCAGTAGAACAGTGCAGACATTTAGGTTTCAATGAACTTGAATTTCCCATATTCTCACTTTGAAACACAGGAAAACAAAAGAAAAAGGGCATTATTGATTGTACATACACAAGAACATCCATCCGCACAAAATTAACCCATTTCGATTACAACTAACAAGAAAGGAGGAAACAACATGACAAGCCATCCATTTATTCATCCTAATATCAAAACGAGGTGGCATTAAGCATTCCATGAATGATATACCCATGAAACCAATTCATTCATTTTGATCATTTCCAATTTCCATTCCTATACTAATGAGCAAAGCAACAAAATCATCCAACTAAGAGTCCCAAGAGCTCAAATTCACCGCAACGAAAATAATGAACAACACCAATGTCAATGTAACAAAGCATCAAATAACATAAAGATTAGAAATCCTCACTTGCTTTTAACCTCAACTCCTGTCTTCCCAGCAATAATAACCGCGGTCGCCATATCCAAAAACAAACCATGTTCCACGACACCTTCAAGCCCCGAAATCTCCTTCCCCGCGGCATACCCATCTTTAATGGGATTCTCAAAGTACAAATCAACAATATAGTTAAAATTATCGGTCACATAAGGCTTCCCATCTTCACCAGCTCTCAATTTAGCCTCAACCCCTTCATCTTTAAACATTTCTTGTAACCTCACCAAGTTATATTTCCAACAAAATTGCACTACTTCAACTGGCATTGCCAGCTTACTTCCACCAAGACCATCCACAAGCTTAGTGTCATCAGCGACAACAACAAACTCATCCGATGCAGCTTCAACCATTTTCTCTCTCAAAAGGGCTCCACCCCGACCCTTTACTAAATTAAGAAGTGGGTCTACCTCATCAGCTCCATCAATGGCAAGATCAATGTGGGGATGGTCATCCAGGACCGAAAGGGGAATGTTAAGAGAACGAGCTTGTTCTTCTGTGCGTTTAGAAGTTGGGACTCCAATGATGTCTTTCAGTTCCCCGGTCTTTAAGAGCTCGCCGAGTTTGGCTACCACGAAGGCGGCGGTGGAGCCGGTACCAAGGCCGAGGACCATGCCGGATTTGACATACTCTACGGCTTTGTCGGCAGCAAGTTTTTTAAGGTCGTCTTGGGTGAGGACTGGAGCGGATTGGGCTTTGATGGAGGAGATTTTGGTGCGGGTGCGGAGGTTAAGGGACGGGGTGCGTAGGGTGTGGCGGGATGAGGAGGGGGTGGTGTGGTGGAGGGAGGAAAGAGAGGAGGAGGAGGAGGAGGAGTGAGGAGAGGGGAGCAAGGATAACGAAGCCATGGTGGGGTTTTTTTTTTTTTTTGGTATGGGGATGTTCCGGTAATCTAGTTAGTTGAACTGGTGTGGTTGTTATAAGTTTGTTTGGACTCATGGGAACAGAGGCAAGAAGACAAAAGACTTGTGGTTGGTTGGTTGGTGTATTTTCGTAGTGCTTTGAGTGATGACTACCTCGATAAATTCATTATCCAATGCTCAACTCAAGTTATTTTTAACTCGAATTGATTTTAATATTAATTTTGATTAAATCAAAATAATTCTATAAATTGATTCACCACTCGACTGACTTAATCAAATCAAACCAAAACTTTTTAAAATAATTAAAATTATACTATTTTGAATAAAAATAATAAATCCAAGTTAATTTTATGACTTGATAAGTTGATCTCATGATCTAAATCTTCAAATCTGGAGTCGAGTCTAGCAGTTATCTCGAATAATTCTAGCAGTTGTGTAAGATTTGGGTGGCCATTGCCTTATTGCAAGCTGATGCACCTAAGTTTTGTCCAAATGCTCTTCGAGGGATTCTTCGTAGCCTCTTTTGGATTTGAACTCGACATCACAATACGAGTAACAATCCCATTTGCCACATTCTAATTGACAATTGGTGCGTACTGCTTATGAACAACTGCAGATACAGTATTAGGAAGTACCCCTCGTGGAACCTCAATACTTGTGAGCTTATGAGGATTGGTGCCTTCAGTTGTTTCATGCGGATTTTCATAATCTTGTTGTGCAGAAATGGGATACCTGATTCAAGCTCATGAATTTATGCTTTTTTTTACAGACTAAACTTAATAATAAGGATTTTGCTTTTTTCAGGAACAAGAACTTATGAGATAATATGATCAAGTGAATATTTTTGTTGTTTGCCATGAAATGATAAAACTTTAACGGCAGTGTTTTTGTTTTTTCGGTTTGCCTGGGAAGGGCCCATGTTACAGGTTTGGACCTTCAATTTTCTCTGTTTTGTGGGACAACAAAACACAAAGTTTGGATCTTTAAGACATGTCCCTGAAAGAGTGAGACTTTAAGAGCCCAAACCGACCCAAATCACGAACACACATCAAACAGTGTCGTTTTATCAGTCAAATTCTGTCTCCCCTGGAATACCTCATTCTTGGTGACAAATATAAATCGCTGTCCTAAACAAAAATAAATAAATATTCTTTGTGTTTACTCTGCAAGCAATCTTTCCTTTTTGTCTGCCAAATACAGAAGCAGTACCAAGAGAAAAGGAAAAAAAAAATGTCTGCAGAATCAGCCACTGCAATTCCAAGGGGCCAAGTGAGTATTTTTTTTTTTTTGGTTTTCAAGAGAATTCATGTGATTTATTGGAATCTGGGAACTGGGTTTGTTGAGATTTGTTGACATGGGTATTAAAGTTTGAATCTTTTTGTGAATGAATCAGGTTGATTTGTTGGATTTTATTGATTTTTCTGGAGTTGAATGTCTTAACCAAAGCACAAGCCACTCTCTTTCCAATGCTATCAAGCAGGTAATAGTTGTTTATCCTTTTAAGCAGAATTTGAATCCGAATTCTTGTTGTTATCACTGATTTTTTTATGATTTTATTAAGTATTTTGCCATGGTACAGCTTGCCTTTTATGTCTTTAGAGTCTTGGTTTTGCATGAAAGGAATTATGGATTATGTAGTTAGCCATAGTCCTTTTCATGCATGCTGATTTAATTGATGTAAAGAGAATGGATTTGGATGCCGAAATCTTTTCCTTGGAAACCCATATAGTAGTTTTATTAAGTTCCGTTAAGCACTAGTTTTTGACATTTTAAGTATTCTGGGTTTCCATGCAATTAAAGTTTTGAGTTTTAAAATTAATGTTGTCGCTGTGTTTGTTTTCTTCTAAGCTTTTTTTCGTTTGTTTTTTTTGTTACAGAAAACTGACCCTTTTTCCTTTCTTTACGTACTTTTTTGTATTTTAGGGTTATAGAGAAGATGATGGTTTGAATTTAGAAAGTGATGCGGATGAGCAGTTGCTGATTCATATACCTTTCAATCAAGTTATTAAACTGCATTCTATTGCCATCAAAGGACCTGAAGAAGATGGTATTTATTGTTTTAAATTTTTCTTCTGAAGTTGAATTTCCTTAAGATTTCACCTGCCAGTCATGTTTTGCATCATGCATTAAAACAATCCTGTGAAAAAGAATTGATGTGCTAATCTATCATTTCAATTCGTTTCTCCAGGTCCAAAGATGGTAAAACTTTTTTCAAACAAGGAGCATATGGGATTTAGGTACTGTTAGTAATGGTGTATTTTAAATGGTTCCAGTTTTGAAAGAAAGTGCAGTATTTCTTATGTTAAAATCATCGCATGGTTTGATTATGGCAGCAATGTCAACGATTACCCTCCAAGTGACACTGTAGTTTTATCCCCGGATACTCTCAAGGTTGATATTATTTTCTCCTGCTGCTACTATGATGTTGATGTTCTTGATAAGGAAGTAAGTACTGAAAAATATGTTGATATAATCTCTTACTTTACCATTATGTTTCATTTACCCTTTTGTAGGGAAAACCTGTGGTGTTGAAATATGTCAAGTTTCAGAATGTTCGTAGGTATGCTTAAAGCTTTTGCATTTATGCACTTCCTTTCTTGTCATGCTCTGTTGCAGCAGTAAGAGGCAGTTTAGTAGTGTGGAACTGATTGCTTTTCAAAATGTTTTTTTGCTTGGAAATGCATCGAAATAATATTTTTTTATTTTTTAAAATTTATTTTTGACATTAGCACATCAAAACGATCTAAAAATATAAAAAAATAAATAAATTGAAGTAAAGAAAAAAAATTAAAAAATTTCAATTTTTTTCAAAAAGCTTTTGAAAAGCAAAAACAAATGGGCTCTAAATCTTACTTTAAAATTTTGATCAGCTTGACAATATTTATCGAGGATAATCAATTAGATTCGGAGATCACAAAAGTTCAAAAGATTGCTTTGTTTGGAACAATGTAAGTTTCTATCCCTGCATTTATGAAATACCTGTGGCATTAACTTACTTGAGCTCTTATCTAGTGAACTAGTCATTAACATATTCTTTGTCTTATGGCTTGGACACATTGGAAGCATTGTTCTCATATTGAGTGCTGACTGCTTAACCTACAACTCTATTTGATCTTACATTTTGTAAAAACTGTAACATTGAGATAATCATGTGGCTAGAAGAACTGCCAAAATGGTGAAATTTGAAATTTAGATGGTATTCTCAAATAACACTGCTTATATTCATGCATTTTCTATGCAATTGATAGGCTGTGGATTCATATTTTCTAGATGCAGTGAAGTTTTGCATTACTCCTAATGCACTTCAAACTCTTAGAGATCAGAGGATCATGTCATTTACTCCTGCTTGGAATTTTCAGTTCTGTAGATTAACATAATGTTTGTATGAATGATTTTCTATCAACCAAGAGTTATTTAGAGTTTAGATTATCATTACCATCTTAGTTGTTTCTTATTAATTTGGAGCTACTTCTGAGTCTGTTGTTGTAGCATTGGCAAGAATGAGTTACATTATTTTATTCTCTTGATTTGTCTGATAAGATTAGTATTTAGCTTCTGGAAGGTGTATTGAGCTGTCTAAATATGATCTGTTGCATGTGCACCGGACAATTCCTTTCGCTTTCATGGTTTGATTC
>Ga0325410_1009743_pt1 | contig 10202 bp, 8 predicted proteins | sample PopdelMetagenome_16_FD_206182 | JGI IMG/M metagenome (GOLD analysis project Ga0325410, IMG submission 206182) | Populus deltoides microbial communities from Bellville, Georgia, United States - Xylem-PdIQD-R3 | ecosystem: Host-associated > Plants > Phyllosphere > Stem > Wood/Secondary xylem...
GCATTGTCTCATTGTTTGTAATATCTTGGTGGTGGTGGTGATGAATGATGCATGTTAAAACAAATGCTAATTGATTAATAGTCGGTTTGTTTTATTGTGAGGCTATATTTTTTAGAAAAATTAATTTTTTTGTTTTAATTTTTAAATTATTTTGATGTTATGATATTAAAAATTATTTTAAAAATCAACATTAAAGTACTGAAACTATATACCTAAATAGTGATTATGTCTCATGAAGTGACATGAATACATCACGGTTTTAGTCAAGTATGACAAAATCGTATTTATTATTGATTAAATGATAAATCATTTAAATTAATTTACACCCCTCAATTTAAATAACCAGACAATAATATAGATAAAATATTGGTTTACCAAATCGTTCACACACATACAGTCTTCATCTTTGATTGCTTTCACTTGAATTGCTTGGACATAAATCTCCATCAACACATGTGCAACTTGTCCAATGATAGCTCAAATAGTTTGTCTTCTTCAATGGCTCTAAACTAATTAATGACATTAGCTTTGTACTATGTGTTGTAATTTTGAAACCGGAATCCATCCAGGTCCTGATATGACATGTTTTTTCTCAAATTAGCAAAATTAACAATTTTATTTTTCAAACTATTGTAATTAAGAAAATATAAATAGTAGTGATGCATGTAGTACAAGCATAACTAACAAATTCTCATTCTTGCATTCCTTTCCCAAATAATTAACCCCAGCAAAAGTCAATATGTATTTTTATGAAGATCAAATGGTATGAAAAAAAATAAAAAATGAATCTAATGGTTAGAAAAAAAAACATGAAAAGAGAGAAAAAAAAAAGAAAGAAAAATGAGGCCAATAAGATTCAAAACTTTACCAAAAAAATAACTTGTTAGACCAAACATGGCCACTTTGCCTAGTTCAAACCCAATTCAGCTCCTAAAAAAATTTTAGTTTGTTGTTTTCTAACCTTTGCCTTTGCCTGCATGAGAAGACTCAACTCTAAGAAAATAAACCACTAAAGAATAAAATAAATAAAAAAAAATTTTAGGATTGAAACTAAGAGGCGATATCATAATGTGTCGACCCTACTTAACCTAATTTAATCTGTTAAATTTACGATCTAGGTCATGGCACAACTACAATAAGCTAACCTTGTATGGCAATTTATCCCATTTATTTTTCTTCTCATTTTTTTATCCTAGTTGGGCATTGATTGAGCTCGGCTGAGATTAAATATGGAACTAACTTGAAAAACTATTTAAGAATTAGGGGAAAAAAAAATTACAGTTATCAAAGAATTAGAGACAAATTAAAATTGGTTGATCAGGGAGCAAATAAGAAGAGAAAAAAAGGGATAACGTATGCATTGCACATGCTGGTGTGTGAGAAAGCCCCACTACATTTAAGCAACACATGAGGCTTCCTCCGAGTTCCGTTAATGGCTTTCCTAAGCGGCGTTGGAATCATTATGGCAAGGTCTTCCTCCTAGAGCAACATGTATCACTGGTGAGTCGACAATGTGGCTTCAGTTGCTATTGTTTTTTTCTTTTATGTTTCTCCCATTTCTATCTCTCCCTCAGTTCAATGCAAAAACAATAAAAAAAAAAAGTTGTCATTCATGGTAGTTTGTGAAAGGGTCTATAGTAATTCTTCCATAAGAATTAGTTTTTTTTTTCTATAATTTGGTATGAAGATAAAAAAAGAAGAAGAAAGATTGACAAGTTGTTATAGAGTGTTTTCTTATGAAACCGATGTAATCCTATTTACAAGTGATGAGCCAACAAGTCATTGGTTGTATAAATCAATGTTGACAAATTGTTAAATAGTTCTATTAATTTATAGTATCTCACTACGCTGTAGCTCGAATAAAAAATAAAAAATATTCATGTCATAAAAAATTATTTGATATTATTATTAAAAAAAAAGCCCACCAAAATTATGCAAATGCTGAATAATGAAAGTGAAAGTAGAAGGATGACAGTTCAGAAAAAAAGAAAAATGCAAAAAAAAAAGAAAAGGGGTTATCCTTAAATATTTATATTAACATTGAAGGAGGTGAGTTGGAATCCGAGTAATTGCCATGGGAATAGACACTTTAGCCAAATCACGTATTATATTCACCACCCCCCCACCCCCCACCCCCCTATTTTCCTCTCTTTAGTTTGCACCTTATAAAATTATTTGTTATTCTTGGACTTAATTTCCTCGCATAATACATGCCACCAGTAAAGAAAATGAGAAAGAAAACTGAGAGTTGCCCCTTCGACAGTCATTTGCTATATATATTGTCAAATAATACTTGGAAGTGGCAACATTTAAGGCTAAAAGGTGGAAGATAATGCAAACAATATGACCATAATGCAAAAGGTGGAACATTGTAACATCTTCATTCCGGGATAAAAACGACAATCTCATGCTAATCGAAAAATAGAGTAATTAAATTTTCTTTTCTTTTCGTGTACACACACACATCCATGGTCTTCGTATTAAAATCTACCGAAATTTTGACGGAATCCCCCCCAATGCCAGAAGGTTCCAAGTTATTAACATGGAATCTGTTTGCACTTCTAATAGCTCGTATCTCATAACTTAATTCCCGATCCAATCATCCTGGGTTTCAATTTCACACTTATACTCACACCAATCAACCACAATATTTATGATATACATTATATAACAAATATCAGTATGGATGGATAAAAATAAATAAATATAAATACATAGACATGAAATATGGTTATATAAACTACAGGGTTAAATTCATTCAATCAAGTTTAAACATTAATTATACAAATTAAGTTATACAAATATTTTTATGTTTACAAAATACAAGGGTATACTCCGTAGCACCTAGATTACAAGAAGGGAACATAAGCTAGAGTCTACTCTTGTCGTGCATGCGATGATCCTGAAACAAAATACATATTATTGAAAGGTGAATATTACAATAAATATAACAACACGAATATCTAACAATTTCAACAAGGTAAAATGCATTCATAGTTCATTCGCTTCTTCCTTCTCTTTTTTATTGGAATCTCTTCCTTATTCAACTATCAATAACTGTTCCCTCTACCACTTTTAACCTTCATTCCAGACTTTATGAGATCATCCATGATTATTCTTGCTTATCACATTACCGATACCACTTTCACTGGTATCATAATCATCACCCCATAGGACTCGATGCAAGGTGATCCCCTTACCCGGGATCCTAACATACATTAAATGTATGCTAGTCCAATCGTGGAGATCCCCTTACCCGGGATCCTAACATACACTAAATGTATGCTAGTCCAATCGTGGAGATCCCCTTACCCGGGATCCTAACATACACTAAATGTATGCTAGTCCAATCATGGAGATCCCCTTACCCGGGATCCTAACATACACTAAATGTATGCTAGTTTACGCCTCAAATCGCACTTCTCATATTTTTTTTTATCAGTGATAATTTCATCATTTGGCAATTCACACAACAAGTTTTCACCTTGAATACACATACATTCAGTAATTCACATTTTACAGTAGTAATATAAATAAATCATGGAATTAACTAGGAAGTATAGGTGCGATTCACCTACCTGCAATAGAAGCCCTACTCATGCTTCCCTGCTGCTGTTGCACCACGCCTGTGGTCCCTCCTGAAATTCACAGGTTTATCTCATAAATTTTCCTCACCCAAGGATATGTTTTATTATAACCATATCAACAACCAATAAGTCTTTCTTTCAGTCATTTCTTAATATTTTATGTTTTTCTCGTTTCACCCATTAATATTTAACTATATCTTGAGTTATAGAACTTCGATTCAAGCGAGATTAGTCTTGTTGGAAAGCTAAGACATGAGGCTACAAGTTCTCTGAAGGAAAGAGAACTCAGTTGTACCTCTAAGACAGTCAAAATTTCTCATCAATGAACCAGACCTCTACCTTATAGGTTCTGTCATGACCCAGTCTCGGTTGGTGACCCATAGCTAGAGTTCTATAACTCCAAATTGAGCAAGACCAATTTCATTAGTTAGCCAACATCCAAACCTACAATTTCTATGAGAAGCCTGATCCTAATTCCTTCATTCTCCTACCTGAAATCTCTCTGAAAATCAAGAGACGAAACTGTTTAGATTCGTCAATCTTTCCATCTACATACAACACATGAAGTTTTTTAATTTAGCAACTCATACTTTTTCCTCAATTCAAGTCTAAGAACTCAAATCTATAAATTAACATCCAGGCATTAATTCATAATTGACTTGAAATAACTCATAAGAGCAGGTTTAGAATACCTTACCCGGTACGAATCAAGGTTTTGATCCTTCCTTTTCTTTCTAATGACAGCCTCTCCTCCCCTCTTCTTGTTCAATTTCTCTTGTTAATCCCTTTACCACCAGTTTTTATTCTACCTATAACCCTTAATCTTGGATGGGTTTCTGAAATTTTGGCGTTTCTCTCTTGATTTGTAAAAATGAATATAAAAACTCATCTTTTCTTTCTTTACGTTATTTGCAGATTTGTTTTTAGTGAGAAGAGGAGTACTTATATTCTATAATTATTCTTATTTGTATTTAGGCCCTATTTTCTTTAAGTGTATTCGTTTTGCCCCCACTTCTTTTTAGTTTAGTTTATCTTTTAATTTAATCAAGCTTTATATATATATATATATATATATATATATATATATATATATATATATATATATATTTTCTCGGGATTTACAAACATTGTCATTTTGAGATTCCATTTTTATGAGAATCTAACAATTTAGTATTAGAAAAAAAAAGATAAAAGGAGAAAATTTTAAATTTAGAAAAGATTATTTTTATATGTGCTAAAATAACACTAGAGATAAAAAATAATTCAGCAAGTGTATGTGGAATTGAGAATCATTTATTTTAAACTCTATCTAATTTTTAGGAGTGTGTGGGATAGTAGTAAATGTTATTTTTCAAAGTATTTTTTTATTTAGAAATGCATTAAAAAAATTTTATTTTTTGACTTGTGCACACCAAAATTATCTAAATTTTTTGAAAACTTGGCAAAACAATGATTGCACTGTTGCACCAAACGATATCTTAGTATGAAAGAAAAAGTGATTCCTGAAAGTGATAGAGAGAAGAAAATCTTCTCATTTTCCCATGATTTAGATAGAGTGTTTTTTCTTTTTCGCAATAAGAAAACTCAACCTGACCTTTTATGAGGGGATGGATGTTGTTGGGTTACAAGTTTCCTGAGTTTGACAATATTATTTCTCTTTCAACATATATGAAATACAAAAATGAAAAAGGAGGAGGCAAGAGTTTCATTGATACTACATGATGTGATCACAAATAATTTAAAGGAATAGTTTTAACCTAAATACAAAAAGATTATATATATGCTAAAGTAAGAAAGAAAATAAAAATATTATTCTATCCTTAATAAATAAAACAAAATAACACCTTATTTCTCAACATCTCCCCTCAAACTTATGATGCGGCAGCTAAAAGCATTGAGAGTTTGCCAACTAGAAAATAAAAACGGGAAATAAAATGCGATTTGGTAAATAAATATGCAATCTACAAAGAAAATGAAACAAAAGGCAACGTAATGACATCATGCTTGAAATGATGACGAGTAAGATGACAATCGATCTCAATATACTTAGTTCGTTCATGAAAAATTGAGTTGTGAGTAATTTAAATAGAACTTTAGTTATCACAATACATAGGAGTGGAATAAAAGGGAAACTCTCATATCTGCAAGTAACAAACATAATCAAATAATTTCTTTAGTAGTAGATGTCATAATACGATATTCTGTTTTGTTAGAAGATTAAGAAACAATAAATTATTTTTTGCTCTTTTAAGAAATAAGAGAATCTCCTAAAAAGATACAAAAACCAATAATAGATTTGTGATCTATGGGATTACTGTCATGCTTAGCATCAAAGTATGCACATAACTCCAAGGAAGAGGTGGATGGAAATAAAAGACTTTGAAATACTGTACCCCGAAGATATAGCAAATTACAAAGAAGAACTACTTAATGAATTATAGTAGGAGAAGCAACAAACTGACTAACAACATAAACAACATATGCAATATCTATATAAGCAATGATGAGATATACCAGGCTTACAACAATAGTACAATATAAGTAGGATCTAACAAAGGTAAACCATAAAAAGAAGAATACTTTATGTTAACCTCAATGAGAGTATATGTAGTCTTATTATCAGTATGTCTAGCCCGCTTAAGAATATCTGCAACATATTTCAACTAAAAAAGAAGATAACCTCTAGGTGAGTAGACTACCTTGATACCCAAAAAATATCGTAGAGAATCCAAATCCTTCATTTCAAACTGTCTAGTTATCTTTGTCTTCTAAACTAAAATACCATCAAACCAGTAATAATCATGTCATCAATATATAATGATAAAATGATATGACCTGCATCAGTACGCTTAACAAAAAAAAGCAGAATCATGACTGCTAAAACAAATCTAAGAGAAGAGATCACAATAGAAAATTTTTCAAACCAAGCGTGAGATGCTTGATTAAGACTATATATCGCTTTCTTGTACTTGCAAATATACCTAGAGTCATATGAAACACCAAGAGGGGGCACCATTCAAGAAGGTATTTTTAATATCAAGTTGAGAGATATGCCACTGACAAATTGAAACTACTGCAATAAGAGTATGAATAGTACTCATTTTTGCAACAGGAGCAAATACCTCCTCATAATCCATATCATACTGTTGAGAGTATCTTTTTGCAACTAACATAGCTTTGTATCGTTTAATAGACCCATCAGAATTAATCTTGATCTTATATACCCAACAACATTCTCACTAGGAGTTAGAGGAACCAAATCCTAAGTATTTGTTTTATGCAAAGCAGAAAGTTCCTCATCCATAACTTGCTGCCAAAGAGGATCAATAATTGTCTCTTTATAGAAATAAGGCTCAGAGAAATAATGAATAGAAGCTACAAAACAATAAAAGATGAAGAATAACAAGAATATGCAAAATCTGGTAACTTTATGACTTATGAATACATATGGATTGACGTAGATATGGATCCATAATATTAGATGGAGCTTGAGGGACTATAAAAGAAAAATGAGCTTTAAATGTATCAGAGAGTAAAATATTAGTACCTGCAGAATGATCAGTACGAATTGGTTGAACATGAGAAGAGTTATTTGAAGTACTAGGAACCTGAGATGATAAACCATCAAAATCCAAAAAAAAAAAAAAGGATCTATACAAATAAGATCATATCTAGTCAAGCTATTAGTAATGGATGGAATAGAAAAGAAATGGATATGCCCGAGAAAGACAACATGACGAGACATATAAAGTTTTTGAGTTATTGGATCAAAACAATGATACCCCTTTTTACCTTCATCATAACCAAGAAAGACACAAATAACATATCAAGAGGACAACTCACTGCGTTTTACATGAGAATGAAGAATGAAACAAGTACAACCAAAAACTCTAAAGAAGGAATAATAAGGGGTATACTTATATAACTTTTTGAATTGAAAAAAAACTTAAAATATAAGAACATAAAATTATATTAATTAAACCTATAATAGTAAGAACAACTTCTCCCCAGAACACATTAGGAATAGAAGCAGACAATAAGAGAAAATAAGCGGTTTCAATGTGCCTATGTTTTCTTTCAGTAACACCATTTTGCTTAGGAGTATCTGTACATAAAATTTGATAAATGGTTTCATATAAGGCAAGAAACTCATAAAATTTATTAGAGGTGTATTCCCCACTCAAATCATACTTAAAATATTTGATAAAGCAAAATATTTAGTTTTGACAAGAGTTTAAAAGATTATATATATCTCAAAGAATTCAAAATGATGTTTCATTAAATAAGCCGAACAATAACGAGTATGATCATCAATAAAAGAAACATAATATCAAAACCCTCTTTATATGGAAACATGAGAAGGTCTCTATACATCAAAATGAATCAAATCAAATGGAGAAGAAAAAGGCATAAAACTTCGATTAAAAGGTAAAGTGAGAAATTTTACCAGTTTACATCTAATACAATTAGAAATATCACAAGTTTGCAAATTTCCTAAAGCTTATGTGGATACCAAAAATCTCAAAAGAGAAGACAAAACATGACCTAGATGAAATGCCATAAATGAAAACTAAAAGAAGGACTCAAATGAATACATACAAATCAACACTAGTAGCAACAGCAGTAGTAATTGCCATTTTTAACTCATCCAAAATATATAGTCCCTTCTTGTAACGACCTGTCCCAATCAACTTTTAAGACTGCAGATCCTGTACATAATAAAAAAAAGGAAAAGATGACTAAATAATCACTAGAATCATATAATTAACCAATAGAAGCAAGATTTAATGTGAGTTTCAGAATAAGATAAACATTAAGGAAAGAGAAGTGAGGTGTGATAATAGAACCAATACTTACTAAGGGTATGAGAGTGTCATCAACAGTCATGACAGGAATAGAAGGTGAAGGAGACACAAAAGCAAAATATAAAGAATCTAGAGATATGATGTGAAGCACCAGAATTGGACCCATTCAAAATATAACATACCTGAAGAACTATGAGGCAAACGATCTATGAAAGAAAAAACAAATATAACTTGTGGTTGCAAGGAGAGACACTTTTGAAATTGCTCAACTAGAGTACTAAGATCAATGAAAGGACCTGATAAAACTACTACTGCAGTAATGTGGGTGGTGATTTGTAGCCCTAAGATGGTTTATGAGCTTTAAATTTTGACTAGCTGTCAGACTTCCAAGCTTGATTTTGTTGTCTTAACTTAGGACACTGAGTCTTGCAATTACCTTTCTGCTTACAGAAACTGCACTCGTTAAAGACAACCCTTGTGTAAGGTTTATTTTGATTATTAGAGAATGAGTTAGAACATACTGCTAGCACATAAGGATTAAAAGTATGAAGAATTTCCTTTTCAGAATAAGATTGAAGATGCATTTCTTTAACCAATAACTCATTAACAATTGAGTCAACAGAAGACAGTGGAGAACGATGCAAAATTAAACCTCTAAGTCCTTCAAAATTACTGTGAAGTGTCGTTAAAAACTGTACCAATCGTTGCTGCTCTCTACGAGCAATATAGGCACCATATATCTTTAATTCTGCTAATTCTGTAAGAGCCAATTGATCCTAAAGATCTATCATAGCAAAATAAAACTCTTATTTTTCTAGTGAAGAGCTCGTATGTCATTCTCTAATTGATACTATTTTGCAAATTTGATTGCGTGAATAACCTTTGTTATCTCATACTTTGCCATCTGTGTATTTATGGAATGCTCAATAGAATTGTTAATCCTAGTAATAATCTTTGCATTGTTTGCTTTCCAAGCATCTATCAAAGCAGCATAACCCTCATCAGTATTCCTAGGTATCACGGAAGTTCCACTAACATATCCCTATATATTTTTACCTTTAAGAAAATTTCTCATCACATAACTCCAATACGAATAATTCTTTCCATCCAACTTCACACTCACAGACTGAAACTTATCATCTCTTTCAGTAGTCATAATAATAATAAAAAAAAAACAAAACGCAAAAGAAAGGAAACCAAAATACTAGATTGCAAAAACTGAACAAATATCTTCTAGAAGTTACACAATCACTCTAAAAAGAAAATTAGGGCTCTGCCCCAAGTCCCAGCAGTTGGATCCATAAAAGTTGTGTTTAAGATTACACCTCGTTCCATGAAACCATGCTTGAATATCATGTTAAAAATAATAATAAAAAAAAAGAAATACAAAAATATGATAGGAGGAGGCTAGAGTTTCATTGATATTGCATCATGTGATCATAAATAATCTAAAAAAATAGATGTAACCTAGCTATAAAGAGATTATATATAAGTTAAACTAAAAATAAAATAAAAATATTATTCTTCTCTTAATAAATAAAACAAAACAATCCTTTATTTCTTAACAAATTTCACCCAAGTCCTCAAAGAGTTTGCACTAAATTTTCACTCAACTCCAAACTCAAATTTTTTAATGATGATTCTAAATATCTTACACCCAGTGAGGTGTATTCTTGAGATTTGTTTTTTAAAGTAATACTAATAAGCCCCCAACTTATTATGAGTTTTTTTTGTTAATTTTTAATGTGTTAATTTTTTAGAATACCCTAAACTTATCCTAGTTTTAATAAATTAGTCCCAACATTTTTTT
>Ga0325410_1009744_pt1 | contig 10202 bp, 6 predicted proteins | sample PopdelMetagenome_16_FD_206182 | JGI IMG/M metagenome (GOLD analysis project Ga0325410, IMG submission 206182) | Populus deltoides microbial communities from Bellville, Georgia, United States - Xylem-PdIQD-R3 | ecosystem: Host-associated > Plants > Phyllosphere > Stem > Wood/Secondary xylem...
AGGAAAAAAATAATTATGTAGTAAGTAAGAGTATATTAGTTTTGTACGTAGAGCGTGTCGGCTGTTAGGCCATTTCAAAAAAATACGGCTCGCATTACGCCCTATGTTCATTGCTTGTTGACTTCTAACTCTTCAGTGTTTATCCTTTTTAGTAAAATATTTTCTTTAATAATTCAATATTGGCCGGCCCCAAAGTTTTATGTTAGTCCTTGTGTTTGTATAGATTTGTTTTTTCTTAGGTAAGAAGTGGGGGGAATAAACAACTATATTATTTTATAAATAACTAATAATAATTATCATCTAGTAGGTGGCTCAATGGTAAGAGTTTAGGATCAAGGGATTTGTTTCCTCTGTAATTTCAAGTTCGAGTCATGTGGTCGTTGCTAATATGATGGTTACTAGAGGTTTACATGGTCGTTAACTTCAAGACTCGTGGGATTAGTCGAGATGCGCACAAGCTGGCCTGGACACCTACGTTAATAAAAAAAAAAATATTTTTCTCTAAGATAAGAAGTGGGGAAAAAACTATATTATTTCATAAATAACTAACACTAATTATTTCATAGAAAGATAAATACAAGGGATACAAGAGAGATACAAGAGAAAGTGAAAAAGAAATTATTTTCATAAAATAATCTTTGATGGGATCTAATATTATTTTCTTTTTTCTTGTGTTTATTTATTTCCTGGATAATTACTCCTGAATTAATATATAATTTTTCTCTAAGGTAAGAAGGGGGGAAAAAACTATATTATTTCATAAATAACTAACACTAATTATTTCAGAGAAAGATAAATATAAGGGATACAAGAGAGATACAAGAGAAAGTGAAAAAGAAATTATTTTCATAAAATAATCTTTGATGGGATCTAATATTATTTTCTTTTTTTCTTGTGTTTATTTATTTCCTGGATAATTACTCCTGAATTAATATATAATTTCTCAGGTGACAAAAATTCAAGGAGATTATAATATTTTTTTATGCGCAAAATTTTCAATTTCCTTGTGGAAATAAAAAATCTTTTAAAGATTTAATTTAAATAATAAGGGAGTGTTTTCTAAGGAAATAAATTGAATACTTGAGCTATCCATATTGTTGATAGAGATTAGATGCTGTGGATCATGAAAGATAGTCAAAGAAACCAATTTCTGAAAAAGATATATTACAATTAAAACAAGAAATAATATGATTAACAGTGACCTTGCTCAAGACCTTAGAAGTCTGGTGGAAGAAGCTCCAATATCAAACATCACCATCTAAATAGATAGCACTGGTTAGAATTACAGGTAAGGCAAGTGAATATAATTCTAACACAACATACAAGCACACTAATTAGTGTATCCACTTAGTAAACACATTCTATATATTTGGGAGTGTAATATTAATTATTTTTTAAAGTATTTTTTTTGTTTGAAAATATATTAAAATAATATCTTTTTTTATTTTTTAAAATTTTTTTTTGATATCGTCACGTCAAAATGATCCAAAAACAGTAAAAAAATTGATTTGAAGCTAAAAATATTTTAAAAGTACGATTGGACCATAATGTTAAATGGGGCCTTATATATTGTCATAACTTAATTTTGGATTTCTCCTAAAATTACCATTTTCTTTTGAAATGAAAAGCAACAAAAACATTTTTATTGAAAATGAGAAAAACAAAAGACTAGCAATATGGAAAAAATAAACCAAGAAGGGTTTCAAATGTATGGACGAACCACACTAGAATTTTTGACAAAATTGGAAGCTCAATTGTACCTCATTATACCCAAGACTGAAGATTAATATAGATTCAAGGTCGAATTATATGATTATTTGATGAATCTGCATAAATATTAAGTTTGAAGGTTTAATTAGACTTTTAATAGATCAATTTAATTTAATCATGGGTTTGATTAAAGGTTTGATTAAGCTTAAGAATTAATTTGGTTATAATTAAAAGATTTAATTAAGTGCAAGGATTTAGTTAGACTTTTAATGGGTCAAATTAATTTTACCGGGACTTAATTGGTGAAAAATTAAGTTTATAAGTTTAATTTGGGCTTAATTGAAAAAATTAAAATTTTAGAGGACCAGATTTAATTTTTTAAAACTCAATTGGGTGAAATCAGGGATGAAATTGCAGGAAAATCAAAGTTTAGGGGCCAATTAAGTTTCAAATTGATGAAATTCAAAACCAATGATCAACTTGTAAAACGCGTGACTTTAGGAGATTGAAATCAGTGAAATCAAAGGCTATATTGAAGTAAATTGAAAGTTAAATGGTCAATTTGGGGATCAATATGCATAAATCAGAAACCAATGACCAACTTGTATAACGCGCAAGACTTCAGGGATTGAAATCGGCGAAATCAGGGACCAAATTGAAAAAAATTAAAAATTAAATGGTCAATTGGGGATCAATTTATATAAATCAGAAACCAATGACCAACTTGTAAAATGCACAAGACTTCAAAGATTGAAATCGGTGAAATCAGGGATCAAATTGAAAAACAATTAAAAGTTAAACGCTCAATTGGGGATCAATTTGCATGTTTTAATGTTCAAGATAGTCATTGAAGTCTTTATGGCAGTATATTTTAAACGTTGGATGTTGTTTTGTTTCTGATGTTCTTAGACTATTGTTAGTATTTTGCTAGGCTTGTCTAGGCCAAATGTATGTTGTTTATGATTAAGAATGTGAAAGGTAATCAATGTAATAATATTGATGCATATAAATAGGTGTTTTGATAGTCTAGGACGTGTATGTTATTTTCCTCTTCATCTCTTCTTTTTTTGTTTTTTTTTTTTTGGACAGTCTAAGGCAATTATAAGAACATGTTTAAGCCATGGTTGCTAGGTTTAAGTTTTTTTTTTTTTAGTGATGTTTCTGGGTTGAGGACATTTCTAGGTTTTTTTCTAGGGTTTCTGCATCTTTTTTAACAATATTCCAGGAAAGAACATTGCCTTGACTACATGATTTAAACCAGTTTTGGTCCATGTATTTGCACTAGCCACTTTGCATGACACCTTTACTAGTAATTTAGATTTATTTTGCCTCAATAACATGTATTTCATGGTTTTAATATTAAAGTTTCACTTTTAAACCAAAACCTTCCCTGATCAAATCGTGATATTTTAGTGATAATCAAAATGAATACGTGTTAGATTAATAATCCTTGCATGATCTATAATCTCTTTATACCCCTAGTTTTGCTATATTTGGTCTATGATGAGAGTTATGTTTTCTGTATTCAAAATTTCATATAAAAACCTTTTTATTTCTTGAGCTTTAAAAAGGTTAGGTTTTAACCTGATAAGATAAGAATTTTCTTACTAAGAATGACTTATCTTAAATCTTAGACAGACTTTTCTAGGTTTTAGAATGACTATGTTTTAACCTGATGAGATAAGGATCTCTTTACTGAGAAGGAATTTTCTCGAACCTTAGATAGACTAACTAATAGAAACACGACTTACAACAAACAACAAAGCAATTTATCATAGGTAAGGTGCATTGAGTATAATACATCTTCCCCTTGCAAAATCAATCTATTTACCCAGACTCTCACAAACCATTAGGTTTCTTAGTGACCGTAATACTGGGTGGCAACTCGCATTCTCTTTTTATCTTATTAGGTTATTTCATCCTCCTAACCCAAGAATAGTGTTTAACGGGCTAACCCAAGTTGACTCGAGTTGTTTTTGTATCCTTTTTTTAATTGATTTTCTTTTCCTATTTCATCATTAAATATTGGGTTGGTTGGGAATTTAGTTTCATAAACTCTTTGATTTGCTTACTTCGCAAATATTTTGGTTTGATGATCAAGTTAACAGGTTTTGGTATTTTAACCCTGGTTAAATTGAGTTGTTTTTTTATTTTTTTTTCTAAGAGGTTATCTTAGTCTCATGACCTAGGTCACGGGTCCTTCAACATTGAATTTATTTTTTTATTGGTTTGTCCTTGTTTTAAGACTAAGGTCACAGGTTTTGCGGATTAACCCAGTTGACTCTTTTTTTTTAATTGACTTTATTTTTTTCAATTTCATCAATTAATATTATATTTGATTGAGAATTAGACTTCATGATTTATTTTGGTTTGCTTTTATTAGGTTATCTCGGTCTCATGACTTAAGAATAGTACTTAACGAGTTAACCCGAGTTAACTTTGCTTATTTTTTTGTCATTTTTTTATTTTATTTTTACAAATTTCATCATTCAACATTGGACTTAACAGAGTCAATTGGGAACTAAGCTTTATAATTTATTTTAATTTGTTCTTTATTGGGTTATCTTAGTCTCATGACCAGAATCGTGGATTTGATATGTTAAATCAAGTTATTTTTTTATTTTCTTTCTATGAGGTTATTTTGGTCTCATGACCTGGGTTATATGTTTGGCGAATTGACTATGTTATTTTTTATATTTTTTTAATTGATTTATTTTTTTAATTTTATTTTTCAACATTGGGTCAATTGAGAATTGGACTTTGTTATTTGTTTAGATTTGATTTCTTTGGAATTATCTTAATCTTATGACTTGGGTTATGGGTTTAATATGTTAAATTAAGTTGTTCTTTTATGTCATTTTTTTAATTGATTCTTTTTCAATTTCATCCTTCAACATTAGATTGATTGAGACTTAGGCTTTATAATTTATTTTAATTTGCTTTTTATAAGATTATCTAAGTCTCATAACTCGGGTTATGGATTTGACATGTGAACCCAGGTTGACCCATGTCAATCCAATATGTTTTTATCATAATATTAAAAAAAGATGTCATCATGAGATATTTTTTTAGCCAAACTATATTTTTACGAGTCGTCCAGGTTGTTTTTAAATATGTAAAGTCAACCACATCACATCGAGTCATCTCTGACATGGTTTAATTTGTTTTTCAATAAAAAATATTAGCAATATCTAAATATATTTTTTTATGTTTAAGAAAAATTTAACCCAACCCACAACATATCGCAGGTCAATAATCTAGTGAATTGCATAACATTTGCATTATCAATTTTTGACCCATATGCTTAGTATAAGGACTTGCCTTTCTTTCCTTTTTTTATATGCAAAGCCTTTTTTATTTCTACTTTCTCATCTACTACCTCTTTTTCTCCTTTACTTATGAGTCTATGAATATATGCCTCTTTTGTTGCATACTAGTTTGAATGCCTTATACTGCGGGTGAGATGTCATATTTGTTTTTTAAAATAAAACAAAAAGTATTCAGGTTGTAAGAAACTATTTGATATTGTTATTAAATTAGATCCAATAGAGCAATCTTGAAACCTCTTGATCCGACTCCTTGCCCAACCTGGATTTAAAATTAAACTATATAGGAATTGCTCCAACGTGAACCATTCAACTTAATCGATCCAAGAAAAAACTTGTGAAAAACGTTCTTATGAAATTGAGAAAAAAATGATAAAATTAACATAAAAAAACATCTCGACTAGAATCCTTGTTTACCTTGGGTTTAAAAATAAATCATATGAGAATTCTCCTGACTTGGTCCAATTAACTTAGTCGATTTAAAGGCAACTCAGAGAATTGTTTTTAAAAAAAGTTTAATGATGAAGTTAAGAAAAAAAAAATGACAAAATTGAAAGAAAAAAAGGGGTTGAATTGAAAAGAAAAAAGAAGAAGAAAATGAAGAAGCATAACATTAATACCTCTTGATCCACTTCTTACCTAGCTCGATTTAAAATTAAAACGTATGAAAGTTATTCTAATATGACTTAGTCGACTTGACTAATCCAAAAGCAACCCAGAAAAAAAATTAAGGATGAAATTGACAAAAAAAAATTCAGCCTAACTCCAGTTTAAAATAAAACCATGTAGAAGTTGCCTTGATGTGATCCAGTCGACTTAGTAGGTCCAAAAACAACTTAGATGACTATATAAAAAAAAAAGTCAGAGGATGAAATTGAGAAAAAAAAGGATTAAATTAAAAGAAAAAGGAGGGCTGAATTGGAAAAAAGGAAACTTCAACCTTAAAACCTCTCGATATGTCTCCTTACTTAACTCGAGTTTAAAATTAAACCTTATAGGAGTTGTCTCGACGTGACCTGGTCAACTTGGCCAATCTAAATGCAACCCAGGCAATACCTAAAAAACATTAAGGATGAAATTACATTTTAAAAAATCTTAATCTTCTTGTCTAGATCAAATTTGAAATTAAATAATGTAAAAGTTATCACGATATGATTTAGATGACTTGATCAGTTCAAAGATAATGTTGACTGCTATTAAAAAAATTAAAAAATATTGAAAATGTTTGATGATAAAATTAAAAAAATATATATTAAAATAAAAAATGGAGAAAATGAAAGAAAAAAAAGATCTGAAAAAAACCCTCCCTTCACTGTGTCATTGTGAAGCTCCACATAGAATTAGTATAGAAGGTAATTGTCACGGGGTAATTTTTCGCTCCGCGAATAAACCCGTGCGGCAGCCTAGTCCCTCGCTAGACTCAGCCTTCCCTCACCAATCCCACTCGTGTTTGCCTAGTAACTAAATGTTTCCCTCACCCGAGAGGTTTCCCCACTTTCCAAAGTTAAAAGACAAGCGGAATACACAAGTAGAATTGCACAACACAAAGCACACCAAGAATACAAGAAGAACTCTTAACCTTTATTTATCTCGTCAACAAAGGATTACACAATGTGTGCTATGCACAGAATTCGCATGCTACACAATCAAGCTTACACACGTTATTCTTCTCTATGCATTCCGTATCTTGTATGCTCTCTGTTGCCTCTCATCAACAACTATTTATAGCCAAGTATGTGAGCTGCAAGGCTCACCCATGATCTCTTATTTTTCAGGACATAGTGGGTCACTTTCTCCCCCATGATCTCCATGATCTCAGCAGCTTGGAGAGCACTCCAGTTATACTCCCACGTTCTGTCCCCATGAGGCTGCCACTTCACCCACGTTCTGCCCCATGATCCCATGATCTAGGAAGACCATGACTGCCACTAACCCATGTTCTGCATGCTCACCTAGCAACCCCATCTGTCAACTTTTGCTTCGTCAGCTGTTGAGTCACTCGTATGCCTTGGGCAGTCCTTCGTCCAAGTTTTAGATCGTGCCAAGTCGAGCCCCTGACTTGCACAAAGTATTACGCGCTGCCGAATTCGCATCTGCGTGCAGGCTGCCAATTCCTGCGCTGCCGAATTCGCATTTGCATGCAGGCTTCCAATGTCTTTGCTACCAAATTCCTCGACAGCCCCAATTCTCGTCAGCCTATACCACTGATGAGTTTTCCTGTCTGGCTTGGATATTCCATCGTCAAACCCATGTTCGTCATCAATCTGCGCTGCTGATTTTCCTTTGACGAACCTACAGCCACACAAATCTGCGCTGCCGATTTATCCCACTATTGGCATAGCTGCGAGCACCCTTAGGCCCTGTTTTGGACAGCCTGCTGAAGTGTGCACCTCGTGCACGTTTAACACTGTTACAAACCACCCCTACCAAAAGAACTCGACGCCCTCGTCGGACAGATTCGAAGTACCCTTGCACTGCATCTGTTCCTCGTCACACTCCATGTTTCTCCCTACGAAACCTCTAGCTTTGCCCACATTCAACAATAATTCATTCCACCGAATTTCATCAACCTGTTTCAAAACTGAGCTGCGACAACATTCTGTGTTGGCTCATTAGTTTTCCACAAATGTCAAACACATCATATATTCGCAAGCATGTTTTCATAAAATTCAGACACTCATCGCAAGCATCCCTAAGGTGTCCATCCCTCTTCACGAAATACATCCACACAAAATCCCTTCAAAGAACCACATGAGCTCCCATACGAACATCTAGTTCTCCAACCATTCTGCGTGCCCCAAAATTGCAAGTATAAAATTTAAATATTGCTTACTTATCCATCGTACAACAATCAACTCTTCCTGCCAAATTCACCTCTACCCATGCAAGGCTGCCCCTGTCCATCGCTGCCGAATTCTATGCAGTGTGCTTTCGTTGGCGCATCCTCACGCCTAGAGTTAAACCATGATCTGTCCATCATCAAAGTTATGAAACTCTCCCCATTCTGCCTCGCCCAAGGTAGTTTGGCCACGCCTAAGTCCTCATCGACTAGGCTGGCCCCTTTCAACTAACTCTCTCACTTAGTGTCGAGCACACGTATAGGATTTATGTATGTTGTTCCTTCTCCATCCTTCTCCATGGAAATAGCACTAAGTTGTGCTCTCAGCGGGCAGTCCCTTGCAAAGTGCTTCCCCTCGCAAATAAAACAGCCCGAACTTGATTTCAAGACCTTTTCCATGCCCTTGGCTTCTGACTTCCCATTGCCATCAACCTATTTAGGTTCTCCTCCACCAAGCCCTTTCTTCTTCTTTTTCATTTCATACCTGTCCATCATTAGGTATGAATCAGAAGATGCTCCAGCATTCCCTTTCCTAGCGCCTACTCTAAAATCTGCCAACCTATCGGCAACCGAAATGGCCGAAGACAAGTCTAAAACTTTCTGCCTACGTAACTCCAACTATGCCCACGGCTGAAGTCCTGACAGAAAATTAAACGTTCTGTCCTCCTCGGACATATTATCAATATCCAGAATTAAAGAACTAAATTTCTTCACGTAATCCCTTACCGACCCAGAAATTGCTCTTTCAACTCACGTTTCAGAGTCTCCCATGTCTCCACTTTTGGCCTACCAGCATTAAGATCCTCCTTGGACCTTGTCCACCACCATAATTTTGCATCTCCCGTGAGATACATCACTGCGATGTTAACTTGTTCAGCCAACCGAATCTTTGCCACGCTGAAGTACTGCTCTATGTCCCATAAAAAGTTCTCCAACTCTTTGGAACTCTACACCCCATCGAATGGTTTCAGCTCTGGAACCTTAGGCTTAGAAGAGCCTGCACCCCCTGATGCAGCTGCGGCTACTTGCTTCAAGACAGCCAACTCTGCTTCAACAGCTTGCAACTTTCGGCTCATCTCTGCCGCAAGTTCTACATATTGTTCAGCAGCCTTCTCCGCGATTTCCATAGCCAACTCAAGTCGATCTTGAACTGAACGATCCTCTTCATCAGGAATTTCGCCCATCCAGCCCTCTAGATGAAGCAACCTTTCCCGAATAGTCTCCATACCCGCTGGCATAAAACTTCAGATATCAACTTCGCAAACTATCCCAACAAAAGCTTCAACAAACCACTCCTTCGATCTGCTGTCCACAGAACAGTCTCGTCGTTCAACCAAGAATGCAACCGCGCTCTGATACCAATTGTCACGGGGTAATTTTTCACTCCGCGAATAAACCCGTGCGGCAGCCTAGTCCCTCACTAGACTCAGCCTTCCCTCGCCAATCCCACTCGTGTTTGCCTAGTAACTAAGTGTTTCCCTCACCCGAGAGGTTTCCCCACTTTTAAAAGTTAAAAGACAAGCGGAATACACAAGTAGAATTGCACAACACAAAGCACACCAAGAATACAAGAAGAACTCTCAACCTTTATTTATCTCGTAAACAAAGGATTACACAATGTGTGCTATGCACAGAATTTGCATGCTACACAATCAAGCTTACACACGTTATTCCTCTCTATGCATTCCCTATCTCGTATGCTCTCTGTTGCCTCTCATCAACAACTATTTATAGCCAAGTATGTGAGCTGCAAGGCTCACCCATGATCTCCTATTTTTCAGGACATAGTGGGGCACTTTCTCCCTCATGATCTCCATGGTCTCAGCAGCTTGGAGAGCACTCCAGTTATGCTCCCACGTTCTGCCCCCATGAGGCTGCCACTTTACCCACGTTCTGCCCTATGATCCCATGATCTAGGAAGACCATGACTACCACTAACCCACGTTCTGCATGCTCACTTGACAGCACCATCTGCTAGTGATTAGTACTTAAAAGTGCATTTTTATCAAGGTTTTATATCATCATTTTTCACTTGAAGTATCAATAACTCCTTAACTAGAGCATGTTTTGTAATAACAGATTTGATAATATAAGATAGCTTTAATTTATGGTAAATGTTCATTTTAAATGCAGACATATCTCACAATTCAAAGGATTGATTGATATGATTAACTATTGAAAATGAAAGGACAAAGAAACAGCTAAGCTTAGAAAGGAGATGCCGATTCAATTCAAATTGGAACACTGTTCAGTTATTGGGTCATATATGGAGCTGTAGATCTTGGATTTCAGCTTAATTTATATGGATGGAAAGCTAAGAAATAGGC
>Ga0325410_1009745_pt1 | contig 10201 bp, 8 predicted proteins | sample PopdelMetagenome_16_FD_206182 | JGI IMG/M metagenome (GOLD analysis project Ga0325410, IMG submission 206182) | Populus deltoides microbial communities from Bellville, Georgia, United States - Xylem-PdIQD-R3 | ecosystem: Host-associated > Plants > Phyllosphere > Stem > Wood/Secondary xylem...
AAATCCATACTTCACTCATCATTCAGATCATCCAGGCCTGGTCTTGATTTCTAAACCCTTGAATGGGGACAATTATTCAACTTGGAAAAGGGCTATGACTCTAGCTTTAAATTCCAAGAACAAATTGTGTTTTGTCAATGGCTCAATCAGAATCCTTTTAGAGGAGACTAATCCTGAAGGTTATGCCGTATGGTCTAGATGTAACGATATGGTTCACTCATGGATCATCAACACTGTCATTCTGGAGATCTCAGACAGTGTGATCTACTACTCTACAGCTCAAGAAGTTTGGGAAGATCTTCATGATCAATTCTCTCAAAGTAATGCACCTCGCATCTTTGAGATTCAGCGAGATATTGCTTGTCTTTGACAAGACCAACTTTCTATCTCAGCCTATTATACAAAATTGAAGGGCCTGTGGGATGAATTGGCCTCCTACAATGACACAGTCCATGGAGCACAACAAGATCAGCAAAGATTAATGCAGTTTTTGATGGGGTTGAATGATTCTTATAGTGCTATTCGTGGACAAATTCTCCTAATTAATCCACTCCCAACTGTTCGTCAAGCCTATTCCTCCGCTCTCAAGAAGAGAAGCAATGTCTCTTAAGCTCAATGCACACTGTAAATGACTCTGTTGACAGCGCTGCTATGGCCGTTCGCAGCAACAGTGGTAAGACCACCCCATTAACAACCATAGGAAGATCTAAACGTTCTTATCAATCATATGGGACGTATGACTTTTGATCGCAACCAGAGACTTTCGCACGCAGACCTGACTAAGACAAACATTGTTTTGGCTCTAAAAGGGGACGTCTTTTTTGTTCCTACTGTGGAGAACCAGGCCACTGGGTTCAAACATGTTATGAGCTGCATGGGTATCCAGCTGGCCATCCCAAGGCAAGGCATAATTCAGGCTCAAAGCGTTTTGGCAACAACAATAGATCTGTAGCTAATCATGTGTCAGAGGATTTTTTTAAAGAAGACGACAAATCAGTGGTTGGCATCTCAGAGACTCAATTGAAGCACCTCTTATCACTTCTTAATGATAAAAATGAAGGACCTAGCTCCCAAGCACATGCTGTAACAAAGCCAGGTTTGCCTAAAATCACTTCTCGCAGTTGAATTATTGATAGCGGGGCGACATATCATATTTCCTCTTCATTAAAATTACTTTTGCGTACAGATAAAAATTGTTCTTTACCTTTTGTTTTACTGCCTAGCGGCCAAAAGGCCAAAATCGTTACCAAAGGATCACTATCTCTGAATTCTGTTTATTATCTCCATAATGTGCTCTGTGTACCCACATTCAAAGTTAATTTGATGTCAATAAGTTGTTTGATAAAAGGACTGAATTGCTCAATAATGTTTTTTCCTTATTGGTGTATTTTGCAGGATCTGGCTACGAGGAGGACGATTGGTTTGGGTAAACAACGTGACGGACTATACTACTTGGTGGCATTAGCAATGAAGACATCTATGATCAACTCCACCTCACCAAAAAACCTACCAGCCTGCAATACCACCATCTCATCAACCAATCTTTGGCATAATCGCCCCGGTCATATATCACCTCATCGCCTCAATTTAATTGCCAAGAATTTTTAAAATTTTTCTGCACAATTCCATGATGTGTGCCCTATCTGTCCGTTGGCTAAACAAATTTGCTTACCTTTCAGTCCTAGTGTTATTTCTTCCACAAAACCTTTCAAAAAAATTCATTGTGACATTTAGGGTCGTTACCGACACCCTTCTATTTCTAATGCTTATTATTTCCTTATTGTCGTTGATGATTATACACGTTTCACATGGATTTTCTTAATGAGACACAAAAATGAAACACAATCACTCTTAAAATGCTTTTTTAGCTACGTTCATACTCAATTTGACTCTCACATTAAGATTTTTCGAAGTGACAATGGTGGTGAATTTCTCTCACTCCGTTCTTTTTTTCAAGACACCATTGTCATCTTTCAACATTCTTGTGTTTACATGCCCCAACAAAATAGGGTTGTGGAACGCAAACATCGTCACATCTTACAAGTAGCCCGAGCTCTAAAATTTCACGCTCACCTTCCCATCCAATTTTAGGGAGAATGTGCACTTACTGCAGTACACCTTATCAATCGACTCCCTTCTTCCACCCTTTCTTTCAAAACTCCTTTCGAACTTCTCTACTCCAAATCACCCTATTTTTCCTATATTCATGGCTTTGGTTGTTTAGCCTATACTACCAACGTTCATCCTTCTCATAAATTTAACAATCGTTCCATACCCTTAGTTTTTATTGGATATCCCATCGGTTAAAAAGCATATAAATTATTCCATTTGTCAACTAAAAAAATTTTCACTAGTCGCGATGTGTGATTTCATGAAAATATTTTTCCATATGCTTCTGTCCAACCCAAACCCACTTTCTCTCCTCCACACACACCTTCTAGTCCTATTCCCCTTATATCCTATGACATAAATTCCTTTGATTTCGGTTCATCCACCTTACCTACATCCACTTCCCTTCCCATACCACCTCTAGTTTCCCATTTACCTACACCTTTGTCCCTTGTTCCCACTGATTTAGCTACAACCACACTTGCCACCGATCCACCATCTCCATAACCCCTGTCCACTCTCCACATCTACACACGCTGCCCTAAACCTCTCACCCTATCTATGCCACTTACCAACCCAACCGATCATCAAGACCCATCCCAACTCACCTTCTCTGCTCCTCTTTCACTACCACTTGATCAGCCTCCCCTACACCCCCACCCTTCCCTAACCGATCAGCCTCCCTAACCCACCTCTGATGCCACTCTGCTTCATCGCTCCAGCCAACACACTGTCCTACTAGCCAAGCTTCACGATTACTTCTGCTCCAATATTTACTCCCACCAATTGGCCTCCTTACTACCAGGTTTGACTAAAGGTACACATTATCCACTGGCTAATTTTGTTTCTTATCACTGCTATACACCTGCAAATCAATCTTTTGTTGCTCAATTCCATACTGTCATAGAACCCAAATCCTATTCCCAAGTTGTTGCTCACCCTGCATGGCAGGAAGCCATGCATACTGAATTGCAGGCTCTTCAGGAAAATGGTACTTGGTCCCTCACACCACTCCCGGCTAGTAAGACACCAATTATTTGTAGATAGGTGTATAAAATTAAACACAATTCTGATGGTTCTATCGAGCGCTACAAAGTACGTTTGGTCGCCAAGGGGTTCACACAATTGGAAGGTGTAAACTTTCACGATACCTTCTCTCCCACGGCTAAAATCATCTATGTCCGCTGCTTACTTGCCTTGGCCACATCTTGTGGTTGGTCTCTCCACCAATTGGACGTCCACAATGCTTTCCTCCATGGTGACTTAGTTGAAGAAATATACATGTCACCACCACCAGGTCTTCGACGACAGGGAGGAACCATCTTGTTTGTCGCCTTCATAAGTCATTATACATGCTGAAACAAGCATCTCGCCAATGGTTTGCAAAGTTCTTAGAAGCAATTTGCTCAGCTGGATATGTACAATCTCGTGCTGATTATTCCTTATTCACCAGTAAACGAGGTGAGTCCTTTACTGCTCTTTTGATATATGTTGACGATATTCTAATCACTGGGAATGATTCGGTTAGAATTGCTATAACTAAACAGTTTCTGCATAACGATTTTCATCTCAAAGACCTTGGCATTTTGAAATATATTTTTGGAATTGAGGTTTCCGCTTCCAAGAAAGGGATTTTTATTTCCTAGTGTAAGTATGCACTAGAAATCATTGCAGATGCAGGCTTGCTGGGTGCTGCCCCAATTAATACTCTTATGGAATGAGGGTTGAAATTATAAGACAAAGGCACGTTGCTCAAAGAACCAAACTGGTATAGAAGATTGATTGGCAGATTAATTTACTTAACTGTTTCAAGGCCAGACATAACTTATGCAGTACATGTCCTGAGTAGATTTATGCAACAACCCCATAAACTTCATATAGAGGCAGCTCTTCGGGTTGTTCGTTATCTAAAAAAGGCATCCGGCCAATGATTAATCTTCTCTTCAAACAGTGACTTCAGGTTGAGGGCTTATGGTGACTCAGATTGGGCAGGATGCCCACTCACTAGGAGATCCACAACAGGTTATTGTGTTTTCCTTGGATCATCATTGATATCTTGGAGATCAAAGTGACATAAAATAGTCTCACTCTCCTCAGCTGAAGTAGAATACCGTGCAATGACAAGAGCTTGTTGTGAATTGACATGGCTCCGCCATCTATTGAGGGATTTAGGTATTTGACACCAAGAATCAGCTTTATTGTATTGTGATGATAAAGTTTCTTTACACATTGCAGCTAATCCATTTTTTCACGAGAGAACTAGACATATTGAGATGGATTGCCATTTCATTAAAGATAAAATTCAAGATGGATCTATAACTACAAGACATGTGGATTCTGCACATCAGCTAGCAAACATCTTGACCAAGCTCCTTGGAAAAGAAATCTTTGTGCCTATGGTTCGCAAGTTGGGAGTGCAGGATATTCACTCTTTAACTTAAGGGGGAGTGTTGAGAGATCAGAGATCAGAGTCTCCTACTTAGAATAGGAGATACGTAGATATTAGCTTTCCTATTGTAATTATGTTTCCTACTTAGAATAGAAGATCTGCAGAATTCTTCTTTCCTATTGTAAAACAATCGCCTTGTATAAATATGTGATACAATATCAATAATAGATCGCTGCATTGAATTCAATCTCTTCTTTATTTATTTACATAACTTGCAAATGAGTTAAGCAATAATATCAAATAAGAGTATCTATTAGCCAATATTGAAAAAGATGGCGATGCCAAATGATACCAAACCTTAAAATTCTCAAAGCTAAAGAAGATTTTTTATAAGTGGCTTGTTCAATACCAAGAATGTGTAAATATAACTATAGAATTGATCACAAAAAAGGAGAAGAAGTTTCTGAAAAAGATGTACCTTGTAGATAATTAAGCGTTTCAAATTAAGACATGACATCAGGATGTATTGTTATTTTAAAGAAAGCAAATGAATTGATATGGAGCTCGTGAAGAGTAACCTGCAATCTGTATAATTAAACCACATCCATTTTCCATGAAAGATGTTTTTAATATGGTTCAAATATGATTTTTGATAGGCTATAACTAGATAATAAAGAAACTTGAAGGTAAAAACAGAACAAGAAAAGACTTACAATTGTTATTTGTTGTAACAAGAATGGTTTTAAGAAAATTATTTTATGGTTTATTAGAAAGTATTCTAAACCACTATGTTTAAAAAATGTGAACTTGAGTAGTGTGAACTATGAATATCATGCCAACAAATAAGCGTGAATGATTCAAATTTTATTTCAAGAATAAGTTCAACAACTTGATAGAACAATAGATGGTAAAATGTTTTCTTGCTTGTTGATAATTGTCTTTCTCATCCAAAAACTATTGAAGGTTTGAAAAGTATTAAATTATTTCTTTTTGTCACCCAACACAACATCAAAGATTTAGCCTTGCGATGTAGGGATCATATGAGATTTCAAGTTGCGTGTCATTGATTTTATCAAAATCTCTTAAAGGGTTATGAAATATGGATCAAAGTTTTTCAACCAAGCCAGGTGATCAAGCCGGCCCAAGGCCCGGGTCACGGGTTTTGCCCGGGTCACGGGTTTTGCTCAGGTCACCAGGTTTTGATTGGGTCACCCGATTATCTAGGTCAACCCTAATTTTTTTTATAAATCAAAACGACATTATTTTGATTAAAAACAAATAAATAGTCAATGGGTTGCAACCGGGTTTTTGACCATGTCAACCAGGTTTTTGACTTCTCTTATTTTTTTCTTAAACCCAGCCTGGTTCCAACTCTAGGTCAGCCGGGTCCCGGGTCGACTCGCCAGGCCGGGTTAGGTTTTAAAACTATGATATGAATCCTAAGTCCAGAGAAGATAAATGTTATAGATATAATCTTGAAATCTCTGCGTAGATAACAAATGTTCAAGCAAGTAAAATTGCAAATTATTTTTAACATTGTAAAATCATATCTATGAATAATATGAATTTAAAGAATTTGAATCAACACCTAGGATAAAATGAGGCAACTTTAAAGTTGTTGAATGACAAGGAAATTAATAAGAACAACATGAAAAAACAACAAAGAAATGAAGTTGATGATGATAGTTATGTACTAAAACCTATCTCGCACAAAGATGCACTCAAAACAACAATTACATTGCATAATTTTCTCTAGCAATACGAGAACACTAAATTAAAGCTTCTTAATGCACTAAGAAAAAGTTTGAGATGAGGTTTAATGAGACATCAATTTAAAGAGAAAACAAATAACATTGAAATCATATTTTATAAAGACCTTATAATTGAGTGATGTATATATATAATTTTAATGTATAAGGAGATTATTAATTTATACATTAAGTGGTACCTATGTGTTGCAGAGTAGAGATTGACAAAAGTATTCCATTATATTTATAGATGATTACACAATATATTATTACACTTCTTTTCTAATAAGCAAAGTACAAAGTTGAAATTAACGTCATTAAAAGACAAATGTAATAAGAAATGATAAAGGTGTATAATTTGAGGCACCTTCAATGAATTTTATTCTAAAAATAGTATTATCCATCAAATTAACGCTTCTTATTCACTTTAACAAAATGACATTGATGAATGTAGAAACAAGTTCTAAAAGATATGATGAATATCATGTTTATATGTTTAGAAACACCTCAAAACTTATGGGGCGAAGGCAATTATAACTGTAAAATATATATTTAACAAAGTACCTCATAAGAAGTTGGAAAAGACACCATACAAAATTGTGTAAAGGAAGAAGACCTTCTTATAAATACCTCAAAATATGAGGATGTCTTATAAAAATGGTTATATTTGATCCTAAAAAGGTCAAGATAATACCTAAATTTATGGATTATATATTCATTGGATATATGATGCTGAAGGAAACAACTCAAGAAAGCAGAGTTGTTAAACCCGACCCGGGGGTTGACCCGGACAAAGAGCCAGGTCCCGGGTTTTATGGGTCAACCCGGGTCAACCCATAAAACCCGAGTCATGTAGAGGTCAAGTTGGTTTAAAGATATAAAAAAAAATGGAAAACGAAGGCAATAATGAAGGGGTGAAGCGTGTAGAGAAAGGACTCTTATTCTCTCATCACCATCTCCTCACAAAGTTTATGAACTCTCTCTAGCTTCATCACACAAACCCTCTCTCTTTTACATCTTTTCCCTGCAAATTCCTATGGTTTCTACATTAGCTGAGGTATGTTAAAGACTTAATGATGGTAATAAAGTTTGCTTGTTCGATCTGGGAAAGAGTACCAAACAATCCGTACCAGGGGAATAGTTGAAGAAGGAAAAACTTCCTTAGCGAAGCGGGAAGAGAAGTCTTGAGAGTATGGCTCCTAAACTTTTGATTCCCACTTTAGTTGATAGCTATGCGGTGTGGAACAACCAATTGCCTGCACGAGTAAGACTGCCCTTTCTCCGATGCACCACTTCTACCTGTTGCCTCTCTCTCTCCTGAAAATGTGAGTTTGATCCCATTTAATCTTCAATTTCCTTCAAGTTACAATCATCAATCACAGGGCTAAAAGGAAGAAATGGAACCCAACGCCAACCATCAAGATCTCCAAGCATATATCGACTTGTAATCATCTCAAGCAAACCCACCTCCAAAACATCGGGATTCATCCAGGTTCACCCGGGTCGCCGGGGTCATGGGTCGACCCACCGGGTTGCCCGGGTTTTACCGGGTCATTGCACTGACCGATCTTTTGACAAACCCAGACCGGTCCAACCATCGAGTCATCCGATTCCCGGGTCGACCCGCCAGGCCGATCCAGGTTTAATAACTATGCAAGAAAGATAACAAGCACAAGTAATACAAAATTCTACTAAATAAGGTAACCACACAAAAACTATAATTTAAAATCTTATTACTGAATATTTCTTTTCAAGTAGTCTTATAAAACACAAATTAAACAACTATATTTATAGTAGAAATAACTTCCTAAACAAAGTTGTAAAAATAATCAAATATTTCTCAACCACATAAAGGAATCTTAAATCAATTAGTAAAATATTGCAAATCCTTAACAATAATTTTTGGGCCTTATTTTAAGGCTTTTTAAACTATAATGGATACAAAATTTTATCTTGATAAGAAACAAGGCCTTTGGAATCTCTTAGCAAACTTTGAACTCAATCCAATAGTTAGATAGAAAGTTACACCCAACAATATAAAATTACATATTAAGAAAAAAAATCTTTTACATCAATATACGTACAATAGTAATAATTGAAAGTTTGATGTATGATATGAACTACACACAATCAGATATTGCATACTCGGTTAGCAGACTGAGAAAATTTACTAATAATCTATATGTGGATTATTAAAAAGCAATAAAAGATACTTAAATATTTGAGATATACCTTGAATTATAGGTTATACCATACTTGGTAACAAATGGTACTTAAGTTTATTATTTTTGACAAAGCTTCAAAGAAAACCAAGTAGTTTTGAAATTTCTTAAAGGATACTCTATATTGACCAAAGCTAGTATTAGCAATTTGTCTTTATTACAATAGTTAGAAAAAATTTAGAAATGCACAAAGTAGTTTGAATAATAATAAGTCTTCACATATACATCATAGATACAATAATATTAAATACTTGGACTTGAATGAAATTATTTCCATTAACAATGTAAAGTCAAAGGCAAATACAACGGATAAGCTTATTAAATACATAATGAGAGAGCTTATGTATAGTTCATCGAGGGAAATGTCTTAAGACATTTAAAGATGAAAAAGTAGTAAATGTAGAGTTGATCGAGGGCAGAACATGTGGCCATACAGTTATAAACTAAAAAATGGCAGGGAAAGGACTCTTATCGCACATAAAAAAACTTAGATACTTTCCAATCACATTTAGACTATAAAAGTTATTCGTGTCACCAAAGATTATTAAGCTCATAACATGGCATTATTCACAGAATATAGTGGATGGCGTGATGGTGCACCCTTTCGATGGTGAAGCGTAAAAACATTTTAATAGAATGCATCCTTAGTTTTCAGTGAAATCAAGAAACGTGCATCTTGGGTTATATATGATCCAACAAGTTACAAACATAACACATGGAGTGGCTCGAAATGAATATCATCCAGACAATCTGCAAACTTAAGATGATATTACCTTCATCGTTTTTTGACTTAATGGAGTATCTACATATACATCTACCATTTGAGGTAAAAGATGGAGGCCTAGTCCAATATAGATGAATGTATACATTCAATAAATTAGAAATTACACATGCATCATAATTAAAATCATATTGTCTTTTTTAAAAAAAATCAAAACATTTATTTAATTTCATGTAGATACTTGTTCAACCTAAAGAGAAAAGTAAAAAACAAGGCACATGTTAAGGCTTTGATATGCGAGGCTTATATTGTTGAAGAGATCTCAACATTTATCTCATACTATTTTGAACCTCATTTAAGAACAAGAATCAACCGCGTTCCAAGGCATGACGACTTTAATGACGTGCACAGTATCAACTGTCAGAACTGCCTCCTGGATTTAAGAGTGTTTTCAGGTCTAATCATAAAATTATGATTATACGGTTCAAGAGTCACCACTTAATATTATGGTTACTAGAAAATCTAACGATCCATGAGAGTCTGGATAAGGGGACTAGTTATGCAAGGGAAAGAGGCATCATCCCCCGTACACCCTACCTAAGGTAAGCTACATTGCTTGTTGATTATTTTTCTAGGTCATGTTTTTATTTGTTGGTCTCGTCTAAAGTTCAAGATAGATCTCCCTTTGTAAGAAAGTTTCTACTTTATTAGATTAAGTCCTAGCTATTCTAAGGTCCATATTTAACATCACATTTTTTTCTAAGATATAGTTAACTCCTAACATTCTGAATAATAAACTAATTATTATGGAATTTTTGGTATTTTATCTAAACCCTAATGGATGATCATAAAACGGTTACAATATCCATTTCGCATTTAAAACATGATAAAAATATGATTTTATCTTTTTTTAGGAAATATACATGGAAAACCTTTAGGATTTGGCCATATGCATGAAAACAAAACATCAATTTTTGTTTTTTTGAAAATAAAGAATTTTTGGAATAAATAA
>Ga0325410_1009747_pt1 | contig 10200 bp, 3 predicted proteins | sample PopdelMetagenome_16_FD_206182 | JGI IMG/M metagenome (GOLD analysis project Ga0325410, IMG submission 206182) | Populus deltoides microbial communities from Bellville, Georgia, United States - Xylem-PdIQD-R3 | ecosystem: Host-associated > Plants > Phyllosphere > Stem > Wood/Secondary xylem...
TGGTATCGATCAATGTCAATAGAAAGAATTGATTAATCGATGAAATTAATTAATTCTTGATAAATAGCAGTTTTTCTTCTTTTAATATAGTTCTCTAGTTTTCATAAAAAAGAAATCAAATATTCATTACTACGTACCTACCTTTCATACACTTGTAAACAGTATCTTCTTCGATAAATCTAACTTAAAAACACTTTATATCCAAACTTTACAAAGTTGCGATAAAATAGAAAAAAACAAGAGCAAAAACAAAGAGTGCAGGTGATGCATGAAAGCAGGAGATGTAGAGCTCAGATAGAACCCTGAGGCACAAGAACAAAGACACCGTAAAGAAAGCACTACCATTAAACCCGGCTCGCTTCAATGAATGAATTAAACTGCTGATGATTTATTGATCTATAATATAGTACGTAAATCCAAGAATAAATTAACCTGATTAAAATTAAATTAAATTTTTTATTTTTTTAGAAAATATCATCATCTTATTTTCCTCTTAATTAAATGGCTTGTTAGGTTTGGTTTCTGCTCATTGATTAGATTAGAATTTGCTGCTATGACAATTTTTTTTATATTTAAAAACAACATTTTTTGACACTTCAAATAGCTTTAAAATTGTTTGGTTATGATTATTTGGTTCCTTCAATATATTAATCAACTATATTATGACTCATAAATTTGTTTGCTCTATAAATTTCTAGACCTTCTCTCTCGGATTTGATTGATTCCTTTTATGTTGTTGTTTTTTTTCTTTATGTGTGGCCCATTTCTTTTGCATGATAACCATGTAACCACCATCATAACATTGCATATTCTATATTTTGATTAATTAGCCATCTGGGTTTAGCTCATTGATACACACATCAACAAGTATTTTATTTTTTTGTTATGGAAATATATTTACATGTGTTTTTATTTACCCGTGGTTTCTTTTCTTTTTAGCTCCTTGCTTTTTTACTGTTGCGTTCTAGGTTTGTTTCTTACCTGTATTTTCAATTTTTCCCCATTGTTTTATCTTTTCATATATATTTTTTTTTTCATGATTTCAAACTAAATGCCTTACCTGCACTTTCACGATAATTTTTAAAAGATCTTTAAGTTCAAATTAACCACGTTATGTTCAACAATCAAGAGGCATGTGTTGATGTCTCAAAAGTCAAAATACTTGCCTAGATATTTTTGCTATAATGAATTCGACAATTGTTTATATACAAAAATTATATAATTTGTGTTTACTTAAAAATTAGAGGACCATAGTGTAACTTTCCCTAAACTTCTAACATGTCCTAAATATTATGGGTTTGCAACCATGCTAGACCTAAGCGTTATGAGTTTGGCAACTATGTCAAGCCCAAATCTTGTCAGACCCAAGGTGCTTGGTAGAGGTATTTATTGTTTTTTTCTTAACAATACATCAGAGGTTCACAAGGAATTATCAGTTATCCTCAAACCATTAAGCACATTTTCATGAGTATTTTGGTCCTCAACAAAACCATTACATTTATCTGGCTCATGAAAATTATGCAAATCTTAGACGTCAGGCCCAAGCGCTATTGGTCTAACACCCATACCAGGCCCAAGGGCCTTGGGCTGTCAGGGTTTTCCAGATCTAAATACTGATGGGTGAGAGGAGAGAGAGAGAGGGGATGGTCTAAAAGGAGAAAAACATCATTTCTTTTATTCCGACTACCAAAATGTTAGAGTTTTGTTTCAAATGGTTGCATATAACGATGGAAGTTTGGCTTGAGTGTTTTTTACTTTTAAAGTGCCTAAAAAAATTGGATCTGAGATATAAAAGAAATTGGTTTTTTGGTTGATTTTGGATTTGTGACCGGTTTTTTGCACTTCTGGAGTTAGGAATTGGTTTAAAAAGGTTATTAACGTGATTTTTAGGTGTTCTGGGTTAAGAATAGATTTCTAAAAGAAAAAAACTAGCTACCCTGAGTTTTTGGCAACTGTGGTGGCCAGAATTTGGGTATGATGAGCGACATATCTTTTTTTTAATTCAACTGAGGCGAATAACATGTCATCCGCACAATTATCAAAAGAAAAAAAATAAAGGCCCAAACAGCTTGAGTCTGGTAACCACGCCAGACCCAAGTGGCTTAAGTCTAGCAATTAGGTCAGATCCAAGCGACTTGGGTCTCGCAATTATGCATGTCAGATCCAAGTGTCATGGGCCTGGAATCAAGTCGGACCCAAATGACTTGGGTTTGACAACCAATACAATAATAGAAGAAAAATATCATGGCGGAGTGTGGGCATGTGTGTGTGTGTGTATATATATATAATACGTGTATTTTGCTAACAAATGTATTTTTTTTATATCATAATCTATGTTAATTAATTTTATGAATATTGTTTTGGATGTGTGTGTATGAGTCCCCAAGGAGCGTAGCGTGATGTCAAAGGGTTTGAGATCTGCACAGGAGGTCTCGAGTTCGAGTCAGGGCGTGCATCTCTTGTAAAAGCCTGGAACAGCCGGGGTTTTACTCGCTCATCTAGACTCACAAAATACATTTTTTGGAAGGTGAGGTTTTCCGAATAAAAAAAAATGTGTGTGTATGAGCTTTTGTATGCGTGGGCTGCGGGTGCTAGGAAAATGGAGTTAGGTCCCACATTTTATTATATGCGCAATATAATCTTTCTTCTCACATGATGTGCTAATAATGCAGAAGAAGACTTCACTTTATTTCTTCTATCTTCCTCTTCTTTTATCACTTTTCATTCATTGATAAAGTACTTGCGGGTGCTAGGAAATTGGAGTTAGGTCCCACATTTTACTCGGTTTGTCCTCGCTTTATTTGCCAAGAGATCCCATCGTCGAAAAAGTGGGTTTGATTGGAATAACTTTTATTACATGCCCATCTTTCTTTTCACGTGATGTGCTCATAATGCAGAAGAAGACTTCACTTTATTTCTTCTCTCCTTTTCTTTTATTACTTTTCATTCATTGATAAATAAATTATGAATTATAAATGAGCTGATGAACATTGCTATGAATATTATAAAAACTTCAATTTATGTCTTTTAGTATTTATTTAATTGTTTAGGTTGGTTTGGTATTTATATATGTTTGATTAAAACTATAATTGAAATTAAAGTTGAATAAAAAATAGTTTAATGGGTTTGATTAAACATGCATTTCAAATTATATATATATATATATATATATATATATATATATATATGCCAATCTTTCTTTTCACGTGATGTGCTCATAATGCAGAAGAACACTTCACTTCATGTCTTCTCTCCTCTTCTCTTATCATTTTATTCCAAAACTTCTTTATAAATATAATTATTAAACTTCATCTATTAATGTTTTTTTAAATAAAAAAATAGTTAAGAAAACAATTTAAAAACATGTTCAACAAGCAAATGTTTTTGGTTTTTAGCGGCTTTTGCTTTTAACACAGATAACAAGATATTTGGTTACATATGAATCATAGATTTGTGGTTGTGAGACCCATTATAATTTACGGTCCAACCATAGGCTACAAACTCAGTATTTTCTCATCCACTGACAACTTCACAAAAAAAAAAATCTGCAGTATGAAAATTAGCATTTAGACAACTAATCGGTTGTAGCATGACCTCTTGTGGCTAGAAATTAGCATCGTTCTTTAAAATGTCTGGCCACCCAAAGTTCTTTCTAATTGTCTTACAACAAATCTGCAGTATGAAAATTTATTTAGACAACAGGGGGATGTACTTGAAAAACCTCCACTTTGAATGGAAACTTCTCCGGCTCTTTCTTGGCAAAGTGGTTCATTTTGCTTTGCAAGATCAGTATCAGCCCTTGTATACTCTCTTTGCTAAGAATTTGACCATATACAGCCCTGATATTTGCTGTTCTAATTTCATCAGTTCCCATGAAGATGACCAGGTTCTGCAGAACAGATTAAAAAAAAAAAAATTATGACTAGGATTTCCATACAAATTTTGCTTGCAGAAATTACTTAAACAAGAGCTGTTCTTGTATCAGAATTCCAACCTTTACAAGTTCCTACAAGCATGAGATTTTTAAGAAAACTTCAAATGAGTAAAAAAGAAAAAAAAAACTGATCCCAAAATTTCTTAACAATTCATCAAGCAATGTTTCCTACAAAGAGCAAAACTTGTAAAAAAAATAGGATGCTTACCCCTAGAATAAGTCATAAAACTGCAAGAAATAAGCAATAAAAAAAGAGCACGATTGAATTTCTCTCTTCAGAAAGGTTTCTTTATTAAATTAAACAAACAAAACCCATAATAAATCTTAAAAAACAAAAATCATAAAACACCCTTTTGTTTGCATATGCACCAACCCATTTTCAACAAACCAAAACTCAAAAAGCTAATTCCTTTGCCTTTTTTCTCTTCAAAAAGGGTTATTTAAATTAATCAAAACAAAACAAAAACACATTAATTTTAAACAGTATACTTCCAAACCAAATCAAAAGGCACTGGCTTTAAATACAGTATAAAATAAAGCAAAAAAGTTGCCACCTTTACACTTCCTATGTTCTCTACATAAAAAACCCCCCATGAAAATAAACAAATTAAATTAAAAAAACAAACATTAAAATATTATTATAAGAATCCATATCATAAACGTGGTTAAAATATTCAACAAAATAATCGAAATGAGCGTACCTTCTTGTACGGATTGGAGCGGAGAGAAATAGAGAAGCGGAGGCTATCAAGATCAGGGCAATATCCAAAAATGGAACGGAACTCCATGAGTGAGCGAGTGAGTTCCGTGTCAGCCACATCATAGCCACGGTCTTTGTGCATTTCCAAAACTGTCCTTCAAGAAATGTAGTACCTGTAGCTCTGTGTCGACCTGTCGTCTACCAACTCCGCCAGGCATCGATCGCACGGCTGAAAACACCGTGAATCGAAGCGCGGTTGCCGTTAAAGGTGTCCATGCTTTCTGCCATGGTTTACTTTTATTATTCACTGTTACTTCGTTTTTGGGGTGAAACAAAGTTTTTTTAAAAAAAAATATATATATATATATATATTAAATAAAAAATATTTTAAAAAATAAAGATTAGACACTGTTGTGTTGGAGTGTCTTTTATAAAATTGAACCTAAAATCATTGATGGGCCTCTGTGATTTTATTTTTTATGGCCAGTGAAAGGTTTTATAGCCATATTTAAGATTAATGGGCTGGATATGATCATCCTTGATGAAAAAAGATTAACAATTTGATTTGACTCTGTCCAAGACATGCCCTACCCATCTAAAGTAATAAAGTTATGTACGTTTAATGTTTAATGTAGGTTAATATAATAATTTGTTATCTTGGATTGAATTTTAAATTAAATTAGATATAATTTAATTTGATATAATAAAACTTAGTTAATTTTATAAAAAATCAGTTTAATTTTTTTAAAATAATCTTAAAGTTACATCAATTTAGTTGATTTAAGTTAACCCACTCCAACAAGATTTGGAGAGCGGAATTGGTGTGAATTATGGCAGTGACCTTGATAAATTTATTTAACTTTCGCATTGCTTACTTAAGGTTCGAAAACTGAGGAAGATTTGATAGATTTTCAATGAGAGACTTAAGTTAAAGAACTGGATTGGCAGTGGTTGCATAGGTTTCCAATGATTATATTAGGTGACACTACATTTGGCTCTGTGGTTTTCAAGATGTTAAAGAACTCCAACCGTTACTTGGCATGTCATCCTCGCATGTGGCTCCGAGATGAACGATCTGCCAAAGATTTATCAGAGCCTGGAGTTTTCCCCAGCACTGAAACAGCTGTCTCTGCGGCTAGGTACATATGGTGACTTCTCTCTTCATGTATTTTTCAGTCGGAAAAGAAAAACTGATCTTGGTTACTGTTCCTTATAGGCCTGGTGATACAATTCTAATTGCTTGCAGCAGGAGGGAGGCATCTTGCCTGTAATATTCAAAGAAACAAACCTCTTTGCTTGGTATGCGGCAACAATCTAATATTTAACAATTATGATATAAATACCTCGCAACTAGACTTGGCATTACCTTGGCAGATGGTATAATAGCATTCCGCTGTCATTTACACCCTTTCTTCTTTCTCTTCCAATGATTCTAACCTTTCAAATTCGAAGGAGTCAGGCTTCGTGAATCAATCATTTCTTTATGCAGTGCCCTGGAGTTCTTGTCTACTTGCAAAATAGCAAACCTGACAGTGAGGAAGGGCTTGGTTGCTGCTTGCATCACGAAAGTGGAAGGCTAACCATAGACAGTTGCATACTTCAATGTTGGGCAAATCCTTTGTATCTCTCTCTCATCAGCACAGGAGGAGGGAATGGGGGTGCTGTCTTCCTCGGTGAAAACTAATGGTGATAGAGTGCTTCTGTTTCCCAAACTAGGATTGAAGGAGGTGCCAAAGCAGTCCTGACAAGTGGGGACCTAGCATTTATGATAGTGTTTCTGATTCCCAAACTAATGGTGATAGTGTTTCCTCGAGTCATTTATGCTCGAAATTCGGTTTATTTCTGGTTGGATGTGGATTCTCAAGGATTGATCATCCTGAGCTTGTCTGTACCATAATGAGACTAGTGATATCAGGTTCCAAAGCAACTGATAGTAGCCATTGAAGCTGCAAATGGACCAGACGATAAGCAGAAAGGATGAGGGGACACACCAAGAGGCTTAATGACACCATCATCCGCTAATCACCAGCCATATGTATCTTCAGAAATATATATCGCGCACGACTTTTGCCAACACATGCCTGTGCAGTACAAGAATAAAAGATTATTTTTCAGTTAAAAAAAATAAAGTTGGAAAGAATAAAATGAATTAGCAGCGCAAGATAAATATTTATGTTTCGGATTTTGGATAATGCATCATGATGATGCAAATTTAATCGGCCATGATAATTATGATAGGAAGCTGTAACTTCCTCTGTTCTTACATCAGATATTTGTGATGGCTTTATCACACAAATTAATCCTTCTCATTATATAATCACGTTATTAAAAATGTATATTTTAGTTGTGATGACTATATATGTGCTAGTGAGAAAGATATGTTTTTAAGATTTTCATAAAAGAAAAAAAATATATATTAATATGTTATCTTTGCTCCAAATTTGAATCTAGTGACCGTTGGAAGAAGTTTGAATCCTACTAAACGCACCGTATGGCCATTAGAAGATCGTAGGGGTATTATGTCACAAAAAAAAATATTTATATGATATCTTTCTATCATACTTGCTACAGGTGGTATTAGAGCGATCGATCCTCGGAATGTGAACAAATGATCGATCGCTCCTGACACTGGATCTCAAGACATCAAAAAGTTGGAGAGCTCCCTTGAAGCTGTCAGCAAGGATCCAGCATAAGATTATGAACAAATGATGAAAATGTTGGAGTCTTACAATCACAAACTGGGTACCACAGAAAGCAACCATGAAGCTGAAAGCAACCAAGAAGCTAAGTTTAACGAACTCAAGGATCTCATTAGTGGAATAGCTTATCAACAAACATCCCTTCTTCGATCACTAAAACTTTCCACAGGGGAGGCTAATACCTACCCGAGACAAACAAACAACTCATAAGTTGCAATAACTTGATTACCTAGTGAAGGTGAGCACTCTCGGTTTAGGACGCACAAACCCATATGTGACTTTCTCAGCTTTGATGGGGAAGATGCCCATAAATGGTTTGCATAGACGCAATCAATATTTTGATCTTAAGAAGATTGGAGATTCTAAAAAACTGAAGTTAGCATCATACTACCTTGATGGAATAGCGTTATATTGTCACCAGAACTTTGAGGAGTTTGGAAGGCCTAGAAGTAACATTGGAAGGTTATGTAGAGGCCAGAAAGACCCAATAAACGCTCCCAATCCGCTGCTCTTGCTTTCTTTCTAAACGACACTACTAGACTTGTTAATGTTCTCTTTAATCAAGATTTTATTAATGTTCTCTTTAATCAAGATTTTAGCCGTCCTAGATTTTTTTATTGTAGAAAATAATTAGTTAATCGGACATAAGCATTTTTAAAGACTCCGTTCATTTTATTGAATAAGTTTAATAAATATTTAAGTTAACATAGGTTAATTTTTTTATCCTAATAATTATGGATATAAGATTAAGATAGCTTGTAAAAAACAATATAAAAAAATATGGAGATAAATTTTTTATAAATTAAATATTAAAGGATAAGATTTGAAAAAAAAACAAATTTAATAAAACAAAACTAAAAAAACCCGAAGTTAATCTATGTTAATATTTAAAACTTGTAACTTTAATTGTGAGCTCAACACTAACTGTACAAAAGACAAGCCCTAAAAAATAATGAAGTTAAATTTTTTATCACAAGATAATAAGAGATAAAACTAGAGAAAAATATAATTTAAAAAGGATTTAAAACAAAATATATAGTAATAAAAAGAAAATTAATCAAATTTGAAATCAAATATTAAGAAATGAATTTGAAAAGAAAATTCAATTAGAAAAAAGATAATAAATAAATAGCACTTAAAAGAATAAGGGCCAAACTTGATATAAAAATTAAATAAAATCAAATGATAAGGGATAAAATTAAAAAAAAAACAAATTTACAAAAAATAAAAATCAAATAATAAAAATCAAATTCTTTATAAAAAAAATAAAAGAAAACTTTTGTAATTTACCATAAGAGAGGGGAAAAAAATGCAGAAAAAGAAATCCACTTACATGTGGCTCACCACCACCCAGCCCTTGATGCTCTTCTCCAAACAACAAAGTAGAAGTTAGTTTTTGGCCAGCAAAGAAGCCGCACGCGCTTCTCCAAAGCATTTCAGTAATAAAAACATTAAAAATTATTAATTTTGCCCCAACTGCAACATATTATACACTAAAAAAAAATTATGAAAAGTAGTTTAATTTATTATATATTGAGTTTATTCTTTAATAATTTCAAGTTTGAGTAATTTTAAAATTATTGAAGGTTTATATAATTATTAATTTTAAAATCTGTAAGATTTAACTGAGATGCACACAAACTCATCAAGATATTCAAGTTAATTAAAAAAAATGATTTCCAAAATATGACTTGAGGATTTGCAAGGAATTGGTGAGCGTGTTCAATTGTGGAAGGGCTTTCCTGCATTTCTGTTCTTCACTAATGTTCTTATATTTTATCTTGATTTTGTTGGAGAACAGTGATAACCATCTGACTCAATATCCTCACAAGTGGTGATTTTGCAGCAATGATGACCCAATATTTGGCAATGTAAATCTTGGTAATGCTGATGAGCTATGGTTCTTCTAAAGATATAACTAACAGCCCCGTAAAGCCCTTTCCAATATCTGTGGCTTCGAGAGAAGAGGATGCACAAGAAGAGGACCGGCTGTTTACCCTTGGCTATGGAAAAATGAACGATCCTGCATCTCATGGTCTGCAGAATACTCAGGCAAGCCTTGATCATGTAGAATATGATGAAGCTAAAAACAAGCCTCTACTGAAGGAGCAGGTATAGCGACTCAATTTTCAGTATTGAGTTCACTTATTAATGCCCCATGCTCAAGTGCAGGAGCTGAGAGAAGCTTAGCATTTATTTATTTATTTATTTGTGCTTTTGCAGACAGATTTGGCTGTTGTGGGAAAGAACACCGCGGCTAACTCTCAACTGACAGAGGAAAATGGTGCTTTTCCAAATGAATTAGCAAACAAGGTACCTTTTTTTTTCTTCCTTTTGATATTTTCAAAATCTTGATACTGAACCAGACATGTTACTGATTTTTACCCTTTTCATCCAGGATAACTTTTAGACTCAATAAGCACCAAATACAATCTTTGTGTTTTAGAATCCTGCTATGATCTTTTGATGTTCTAAGTTCTTTTGTCCAGGATTCAAGAAAAGTTATATCAGTGAATTGAAGTTGGAAAATCTTGATATTGTGATCCTTTCACTAATACAGTGTGGTTTCCTCATATTAGATCTTAAATTAGACTGGAGGGACAGCGAAACCTAATTAGAGCTGGGAAGGGTAAAAGTTACCTTACACTTGAACTTGTGAAAACTTACTGAGTACTTCTCTGGAATGGCAAATGGCAACAGAAAAGAGAAATTATATTATTTAAATTCCTCTTCGTCTCTTCATATTTCTTGCTATTATTTTTAGTTTTATTTTTTGGAATGAGAATAAACTTGGATGTTGGGTGAATATGGATTTACATGATTTAGTCATGACTTCAATAATGCATCAATCAAGTTATCCTGGATGT
>Ga0325410_1009750_pt1 | contig 10199 bp, 10 predicted proteins | sample PopdelMetagenome_16_FD_206182 | JGI IMG/M metagenome (GOLD analysis project Ga0325410, IMG submission 206182) | Populus deltoides microbial communities from Bellville, Georgia, United States - Xylem-PdIQD-R3 | ecosystem: Host-associated > Plants > Phyllosphere > Stem > Wood/Secondary xylem...
TATATATATAAACTTGGCGCATGTTAGTTTCTAAAGCTATCAATTCACTAGTTTAAGCTATCGGCTGGGTTTTAAAATTGTTATAATTGTTTTTCTTTTTTATAAATAAAATAAAACAATAAATTCTTCAATGCTCCGTTAATATTTTTAGATACCAAACAAGGCCAGATTTATTTCAACGAGTCAAGATGGTATTTTAGAAAGAAAATAACTAAATTGGTAACAGCTCAGCGCCTTATTAATGGACAGTTAATAAAAACAGAGATGCAATATAGGACATCTTAAACCCGAGGGACTGATTAATTATTTTGCTAAAACCACAGGGACTAAATAAATAATTTACTCATGATGATTTCATTTTTGACTACTAATAAAGTAGAATTTCTTTTATTTGTTGTCAATTCCGTTCTGTTTCGTTTGAAATGATCAAAATATTTCATACCAATTCAAAAAAAGAAACAAAACGGAACAATTTTCATCTCATTTTAAATCTTGTTCCATTCCGGTTTCATTCCACATATTCTGTTCCGCTCTTGAAAAGCCATTGAATCAAATTGAATCTTATTCAATTTAATTAATTAAACCACCCAAGTATAAAAAGCTTTTTTCATTACTATTTTCAATAACAATGATATTAATAATATTATTAAAAATTATTATTACTATTTTCATTAACAACAATATTAATTTTTTAAAATTAGATTTATCACTAATATATATGATTTATATTCATATTGTTTTTTTCATGTTTATACTTTGTAGGAATTTGAGTAAAATAAGAGATGTTTTAAATTCCATTAACCTTGAAAACATTAACATAACTTTATATTTAAAATATTTGTGTTAAAACATTTTACTTTCATAATATTTTGATATTTTGTTTAAGTTGAATTACTTTAAATTAAATATTTATTTAATCTTGACTATTTAGAAATATTTTAAATTTTAAAATTATATTTATTTGACATTGTGTTTGTATTGCATAATTTATAATTAATTTATCTTAAATTTGAATTATATTTGTTATTTATTCAACAAATATAATTCAAATTCAAAATAAATTAATTATATATATATATATATGAACAATACAACCTCAAAATAGCATTCCAAAACATAAATATTTCATTCTAATTAAAAAAACAAAACACTTACCAAAACAAAACTGACAATCTTGATTAGGATATGTTGAGATAGTAATAATTATTTCCTTTCAAAGTAATTTTTGTTAAAGTATTTTTTATTAGTAGATGTATTAAAATATTTTTTAAAATTTATTTTTAATAGTAATATATTAAAATAATTTAAAAATATAAAAAAAATGAAATTTTTAAAAATTCCGAGACGATGGTGTAGCAGCTAGAATTCAGAAGAGGCGAAGGATGCATGAAAACAGCTCATAGTTTGGAGACACCCAGATTAGGGCATCAGGTTTAGCTGTCCTTCCCGGGTCATGTCACAGGCTGCCGATGGGCCAATGTATTCACAGCACATACTAACAGCAATGGAGATACCATTGAAGAGTGCCAATGAAATGACACAGAATAAATCAGCAAATGGGATCTGATTTCCCACCATATCAACACTCATTGAAATTGAAATTATGCGCTTTACTTTGGGTAAATATCAGTTATTTCTGAAATAGGAAAACAAAATCACAAGTATATACAGGCAGATGGAGAACGAAAAAGTTTTGAGTACCTCAAATCACAGAATTCACTTCCCAGTTTCTCTTTACACACCATGTTGAAGTTTTCCTACATGATTTTCTGAATACAATATCCTTTGCATTACATGAAAAGGTTGGAGGAATTTACTGACTTGTGGATTGTATAAATTCCTTTCATCATACAGAAATGCACCTTGAAGATAACTGCCACTCTATACTGAGTCTACTCCTTCACCCTGCTGCCGAGCAAGGTATCTTTCTCTTCGCTCTTTCTGTACAAAAGGAATGGACAAAGATTAGGGAATTTCACAGGGAAAGTTCGGAAAGCACAGCACTTGACAACTCACCCATTCATCTATAACTAGTCCTTCACCGATAATCCTTGGGCCTGCATCTTCTGGAGGCTTCTTGCGTGCCTCAACAGCTGCATCAGCATCAGCCAATTGGCGCTTCAACTTTTCCAAAGCCTGTAATTGTATGAATTGTATGTCATGTGCCAAACATAAGAGAACCGAGGCTACATATGAGAAAACAGAAAACGATGGATCCTAAAGCACAGATTAATTTGATTCCATGATTATTAACATGTTATTGATACTTACAGGACTAGGACGCTCCGGATCGAGAAAAATAACCCCCAATATTTGCTCTATTGCTACCTGATCTTTCTGCTCATCAAACTGTAGAGACAAAGCATCTAAAGTCACTTCATAAAGTTGCAACAGGAGATTCAAACATGAAAATAAAGTTTCAAATAGACCATAAAGCAGTTTGTAAAGATATTCTAAGTGTCCATCCAACAAAAGCAGCCAGCCACACAAGATGTAATTGAATCTGAAATCTATCATAGTTATTCTGCAAGGAAAACAGGCACAGATTCTCCAGAATCAACAAGTGAAAATAATGGCATCTGGCTTTCAACACAAGATGCCACATCCCATTACTTGTAAGCTGTGTTAGTGCACTTCACAGAATTACATTACAGTGAGCAGCCTGGCCAAAGCCAGATAACATCTTTATATCAGAAAAGCCCCTAAGAAAGATGAAACCAGATGAAATGAACGTGCAGCCCTTGGAAACATCAAAACTAGCAGTAACAACAATGCCTAAGATATCTATCTGTCTCATTGTGCCTATTGACCTCCTCAGAAACCAAGATACTTGCCTGTTTTTATGAAGAATTTGCAATATGACATAACGCTCACCCCAAGCAGAACATGTTTCAGGCCCAAATATATCAAAATAAATGAATGGGACCAAGATCATTTATCACTAAGACTATTGTTGACCAACGTAGATTCACATTAAAACACTAAAATCAATGGGGGAAAAATAAAAAATAAAGATGAAGAAGAAGAAGATAAAGGAACCATTCTACACACCAGCTCAGGTACGTAGTCCATAACCCCTTTCACCTTCAGGCTCATGATTTTAAATTTAACCCTGCTCTTCTGTTCCATTGGTTTCTCATTATTTTCTGGCAGCTCAACAAACTTGAAGACTGACATTGAAAATCAAGAAGATAATTTTGTAAGAATAGAGTGGAAAGACACATAAAATAGCTAAGATACATTCTCTCCTCAAAGCACAATAATATGAACAGAGAATGCAACAATCATTACCTGTAGCAATGATACTTTCCCCAGGTGCAAGAATAGCCCCAGGAGGACGCATGAAACAGCTTTTCGGTGCGGTTGTTTGAAACTAAATCAAGAAAAAACAAAAACAACTCATTACAAAATCCAGTCATTCACCTGATACAGTAACAAAAAATATCAAGCACAACAAGAAACAAAGTAATCTAGAACGAAACGTGTGTGTACATACATCTATAACCTACACATCTAGACTCTATGAACCCTAGTTATAAGACCTAGCCTGGCAGATCAACTTGGTGACCCCGGGCTTGACCCGGGCCATTTGTTTTTCTTAAAATAACATCGTTTTGTTTTTTTTATATAAAAAAAGAAGCCTGGGTTGACCAGGTGAACCCACCCGACACACAAAACCTCCTTGGGCAGGGTTGACCGCCGGATCAAGTCTTATAACCATGCTATGAACCACAAAAACAAGGAAGAAAAATTTTAAATGTACCTTAAACGCTACGTGTGACTTGCTAGTGTTTTTAATCCTGATGGCACTCCGGACCTGCTTGCCAGGTTCATCTAAAAAAGAGCACGCAAAACAAACATAATTAAAACATTAATCAGAGTAACAGCATCGGAAAATCAGTAACACAATTGGAAACAAACAAAAGCAAATAGTTCCCAAAACGAATGCAGTTGTAAATATAACACTGATCCCCAATTGAAAATTACTGATTCTCTATATGATTCAATGAGTCAGGGCATTGACTATAAGGAATTTCTTTAAAATACAACATCCTAATTAATCATCATTAAATTATTAAATTACATCGATCATTTGACTGCATGAATTTTGAAGTAACAAGCTAATGAAGATCGTAACTTTCGAGCTTTCTCTTCTTAATATTTCAATTTTATTTAAGTAGAGAAAAGAAAGCATCTGGGAAATTATTATTTTTTTACTTTTTTTTTATTTGAAGAAATTAAAGTCAATTACGTGCGGTGACTTTGAGTTTTAACCAAATTCATCCTTGTTAATAAGGACAACGAAGGAGAAACTTAATTATCTCAATTTTTCTTCAAAATTAGCAATTTAAGTTCGTTCTAAAAATTAAGAGAGAGAGAGAGAGACTTACAAGGAAAGTAAAGCTTAGAAGCTGGATCGAGTTTAAGACGACGACGAGTAGGCAAAAGCGATCTAGCAACAGAAGAGACAGAATTGGAAGGGTGAGGAGGATTAGAAGATCCTTCAATTTGCGAGTTGTGCTGGTGATTATGGTGGTGGTGGTGGTGCTGCTGCTGCTGCTGCATCATAGTTGGAGTGGTAGCAGTGGTAGTAGAAGAAGAAGAGGGTGTCGTGTTCGCGTCGCTTCCTCCTAAAAACGGCAGTTTAAAAAGTCCTCAAACTTTGTTACTATTACTGTTATTGTTGTTCGTATTATCGGCGGGTGATCTCTGGTCCGCTATGACCATATTAGATCATCAGGAACGGGGTCGTTTTTGCGGGGCTTCGAGACTCAGTTTTGGTGGTGGTTTCTTCTTTGAAAGACAAGGGGAGAGAGGGGGAGGGAGGAGAAGAGAGAGAGAGAGTTGAAGGTGAGGAGTAATGGTGGATTTGGAGAGGGGATTTAATTGTGTTTGATTATTCGGGTTCATGTCCAAGTCTTCTTCTTTTTTTTAAAAAAAAAAAAAGAAAAGAAAATAGCTTAATAAATAAGTAATATATATATATATATATATATATATATATATATATAGACGCGCTTAAGAAAAGGAAAAATCCATGGTGCTTCACCGTTCATGTCACAAAAAGGATTGGGAAAAGTCCATGCTGTGTTTACTGTTCATGTTAAGGATTGGGAAATTTCATGGTGCTTAAGCTTCATTGTTATATAAATAGTAAAATAATAAGAAAATATTATGAGTTTTTTTAATTATGTATATATAAGCAGTGAAGCATCTCCCCATTTTTTTTTTTTAATTCCATTTTTTCCAAATTTATTTTCTTCACTTATACTCTGTACTAGAAGGATTGGAGAAGTTGATGGTAATTTTTTATTCAAACTTTTTTTTTAATTCTACTTTTTAATTTTATATTTCAATATTTTATTGATTTTCAATTGTAATTTTATTACTTTAGTATTTTATTAATTTTAAATTAGTTATTATAATTTACTTTTTATAAGATTGTTCCGCTCTTAAAAAAATATCATGTCATTTAATTAGTGATAAATATAATCTTGATATTGGAGGTGAATCCAACGGTTAAATTTTTTACGAGAAAAAATATAGATTTTAGTTTTTAGTTATCAAGTTTTGCTATTTTCTTCTTTCTAAAATGAATAATCATGCTTTATTTTTTTAAAAAAAAATTGGTGTAAATGATTTTTCTTTTAGTTGAATATTAAAAAAAGTAATAAAAAAGTTGTTAAAGAGGAAAAAAAAGAAGAAGTAAAGACTTCAAATTCGCACATGAGGTTCCACATAATTTTCCTTACAAAATTCTCTCACACACATTTAATGAATATTTTGGTATTATAGTATATATGTTTTTTAAAAATATTTTTTATTTAAAAATATATTAGAATATTTTTTTTAGTTTTTAAAATTTTAATATTAGTAAAATAAAATTATCGGAAAGTATTAAAACAATTAAATTAATATTTTTTAAACAAAACATATTTTTAAATTATACACACGCACACATCTATCGACAAGGGAGCTCTTTTCCTCCTTTGAACGCTATGAACGACGAGACTTTGGAAGAAGGAAGCTTCGATTTTTGGCCCACTCGCTAGTCTCCAATCTCCATTGATTGATGCTGAAACAATTTTGCTTTTTTTTTTTTGTTTTTTTTTTTAATTGTTAAACTTGGCGTTGACGTCAGGGTAAGTTGACTTTGGAAAAAGGAAGTGGTTGGATTTTTGGTGTTTTTGGCTTCATTGGAATTTAATTTAACTTTATTTAAGATGGTGGGATTAGTTGATTAAACCCATGTTTTCACTTTGATTGTTGATTATTGATTATTGATTATTAATTATTTCAAGACAAAGACCCTTTTTACCCTTTACACGTGTAAATTTGTTTTCAAGGGGGATAAATGGACAAAAGTTGTTCTCCTTGTTTACCAATAAATTCATGGATCAATAAGTGATAAGGGAGACATGGAGTCAACCTAAAATAAATTAACTTTAACTTGTTTTTTTCAGATTTCCTGTGGCCAGCATTTAAGACAATGTCTCTATCATCATTAGAAAAAAATTAATCCAGCTTCACATAAAAAATATTTTCTAAAAATATTAAAATGATGTGATTTTATTCTTTTTATTTTAAGAAAAATGATGTTTTAAAACTGGATTTTGACTCAAGTTTTTGATTAGATCAATTATTTTTTTTATTTTTTTTGATCGGACAAGTTCGAACCCTAATGAATACAGAGTCAGCATTTGCAGCTCTCCCAAGTTTTGAATATGAATTCATTAATCATTCCATTAATTTTGTGATTAACTTTTCAAAATCCCAATTGTTTGTTTGATGAAATTGTTTGGTATTACAATCTACGATAATTTTGTGTGAACGCAAAGAACATGGTTAGAAGTCAAGCTTAATCAGCTAGAAGTAATTCCAAGACGAGATTTTTTGTTTTAAATGAAAAATCTCTGCTTGAATTTTCGACCTGTGGCTTACGGCATTGAATTTTCAGTGCTTGGAGATGACTATCTTGATCAGGACGACATTTATGAACTCCCGCGGGACATGATGAAAGATCTTCTTCTGGACTTTCGTCCCGTCAAAGAAGTTAACTGGGATTTATTGCTAATGATTCTTGTTTAGCCTTGCCGGATTCTAGCCAAGATGGAGGATAAATTCTTAAAGGGGTGCCCTCTCTGCTTTCTGAACGCAAGTGTTTAACATTCGAATCGTGCTTCTTGAATGAGATCCTGTCTGCGACACAGGCCTGCCAGGAAGTACACCTTACTTGGACAAAACAATCATGAACTTGACTAATGACCACCTCCACTCATAATTGTTGAGTTGCTATTTTGGGTGGATAAAGTTGAATAAAACAGATTCTGTTTGCTTTCACTGAAAATTTAGTGTTGTGTTTTAGCAGTTTTCACGAGACACGGCGAAGAAACGCTCGATGAGGAGGAATATAGGAAGCCTCCGTTGAGAGATTTTCAATGTTGTGCGTCACATCCCAAGATTGTTAAGATCACTGTACCAGGGAATGTTGGGAGCTGATAAATCCACTAGTTCACTACTTGGTTAAGAATGCTAAGGTTTTGGACTATGATCAGAAAGGTTATGTTCATTTTGTTTTGTTCTCCTAACACTAGGAGAGGGGGCGCCACCACTTAAAAAATGAGGGAGGTGGAGGAGGGGGGGAATCGACTGTGCCTGAGGGCACTGTTTACCAAGAACACATGCCTCTGCAAAGCGGTAAGGATGTGAAGTCTGATGCCTCCCAACGTGCCATCTGCCATGAGAAAGGCAAAATTGCAGGTGATTCTAGTTGGGATCACAGGATTATGGGTCTGCATTAGCTTCCAATTTTAAATCAGTACTCATAGAGACTGGATCAATATGGTGCTCTAATGGAAAAGACAGTTACGCACAAAGCATGTATAGTCACAAACAACGCTATAACTCAATCCCATGATATCCCTAAATGAGCCCTTTTGTTAATTAAATAAAGAGAAGAGTAAAAAGGCTCAAAATTGGAGTTCAGAATCATCCCATTGAAGCACTGCGGACTCTATATTCTGCTCTCTTTTCAGCTTATCCTTCAAAAACCAGTCGCATACCCTCCCAGCATTCAGCTCCTGAATTGTACACCCTTCTTGCTCTGATATAACCCTTAAAAGGTTTAATGATGATATCTGTAACACACACACACGCAAAATTATTGAAACTATTCTGTAATTCTTCAATTCATGCATGTGTTGATACGTTTTGAACAAGGTCTTAAGAAAGAAATACCGTTAAACGGCATAGGAACCTTTCATGGGTGCTTATACCGGACATTTCAACTAGACCAGCTTCTTCAAGACTCAAGAAACTTCGTCTTTCCGAATTCTTTTCAGATTCTAGTCCACCGCATGCTCTCACTGCTAGCTTTCTTCCGTGAACCAGCTTGTTTGGAGCAAAAGTGGATTGTTTTACCATCTTTTTGTGGAAGTTAGGAAGAAATGGTGATTGATAACAACTCTTGTAAAGTTTAAGTGAATTCATAGTCTTTCAGTTTTCAGCTGAGAGCTCTGAGGAAAGGTTACAAGGTTTTGGAGCTAAAGGCACAGAGAAATTGAACAAGCTAGCTTATCAGTTCTGTTTTCTTTATGTGGTGGAGATTGGGGATGGATTATGGCCAGGGAAAAAACTCCGTCCTGTTTCCTCCCATGATTGGGCCATTTGGAACCTAGAGCATGTATTCAAATTACATTTTGGGCTCACACACAAACTGTACAAGCCCAAGCGAGTCCTAGTTATCTTGCCGATTGCCATTAAGCACAGAAGGAAACGATACCAGGCTACCATGATCTAGAGATAAATGGCAGGGAAGATGATATACTTGTCGAATTAAGTCTTCCTTTCTCTAATTTGATGTTAATGGTATCTTTTGCCAGACAGAGATAACAAAAATAACTCTACAAATAAAGATTTCATAATTGAATATACACTAGACCACCATTTTGTATTTACACTTGTACAGACGTTGATTGGTAAATAGACCTCGAAGGGATACAGAAATATTTTCCAAAGAGCTAAAACAGACGAACACCAACAGCTAGCTTGCTGCTTCTTGACGATGCTCAGTTAGGACCCCAGAAGCTCAAGAACATGACAGTCCTAAGATTCTCCTCAGCCTGCTTATACTTATCGCTCTTCGCAATCTTATAACCACTTGAATCAACAGAACCAGAGAAACGCCTTGCCTGCTTTGAAGAAGAAGAAGATGAACAAGCAGAATCTCTCAAAGACTTGATGGTGCTAGAATCACACATTGATGCCTGCTCCTTCATTCCCTGAACCACTCTCATTCCTGATTGATACAACACCCTGCTCATGTATAAATAACAAAACAACACCCCAAATTCTTGAAAGGTCGTTAACTTTGGAGATTCGTGAAAAAAGCTACAAGATTCTTGATCTGGCGATGATCTAGAGGAAACTTTGTCATGCACTTAAAGAGAGTTAATCAAGGTTCAGGCCATGAGAGGTACATTTCACTATTTCAGGGGAGGTTGGCAAGGGAAGTGGGTTGGCGACACGTGTCGCTTACGCGAGATGGAGATCTGGATAAGGACACGACAAAGTCTACGTAGGACCGTTGAAAAATCAGGCGCTTGAATTTTCTGAAGGATTTCTTCGTGATTAGATTTTGAGAATGGTTACTAATATTCTGCTTCTGAACGAAGAAAAGTAAGATATAATTGAAAAGGATATGCTTAGGAAATTAACAATCCTTGCTTTTTCGACTTGTGGTGGTGGATTTAATTCCTTTTTCTTCACAATACATTTTTCTTGTATATAGAATTTTCAAAACTAGAAATTTCAAGATTCTAAGGATAGGAAAAATGAACCAGTGACTTGGTCATAAATAGAATGTGATTTTTAATTTTAGACTAAGAAAAGGTTCTTTTATTTCAAGAAATTTCTTAACATTAATGTTTTGGAGGAAAGTGGTGATTTTGTGTTTTGTATACAAGGCAGAAAAATGCTTAAAAAAGAAGAGATAAAAAGACTAATTTAATATTTATTTGGTAGTATTTAAATAATTTATTAGAAAAAACTACTCTAATGACCTTATATAATTTAATTTTAAAATACTTTCTCAAGAGACATGACCTTTAAGAGTTTTATTTTAGCAACAACCCACAATTTTTTTTTTACCCCTCACCATTAACTAGCATCCCTAGTAAAATTAACCATCACATGTTTTT
>Ga0325410_1009751_pt1 | contig 10199 bp, 7 predicted proteins | sample PopdelMetagenome_16_FD_206182 | JGI IMG/M metagenome (GOLD analysis project Ga0325410, IMG submission 206182) | Populus deltoides microbial communities from Bellville, Georgia, United States - Xylem-PdIQD-R3 | ecosystem: Host-associated > Plants > Phyllosphere > Stem > Wood/Secondary xylem...
CTCTTGGGTTCTAATTTTGATAACTTACGTTTATCCATCTGAAAAACTGTTCTTATAACATGAAACAACTGAAAGCAACATACAAGGCAAGTAATTAGAGCAACAACATAGAAGAAATGCAAAACAAAACATAAAAGGACAGAACTAATCCATTACAAGCTACGGTTGTTGTTAGTTTTGATGGTCATTTAGAAGTCTTTGACAATAACAACATTCAGAGCTACCAGGACAGGATCTATTTAGGCCAGAAGAAAGGCAACAAAGTTATGAGAGAATCATCTATGTCCATGAAATGGAAATTGTTTGCTAGCAGTCTCAAAATCTTGTACATATTGGGGAAAAAAAAACAGAACAAAAAATAACATGTCTGAATACAAAAATAATTAAAAACATGCAGACCATGTAGCTAAAAAATCACTGCATCAAAATGGGATTACCAGATGTTTAGAAAAGTACTTGAATAGCGGCGGGTCTGGGACGATGCTCCTTCTAGCGGATTCCTCAACGTTTTGCTGTGAAAAAAATGTTTGGTTAGTAAATTAACAGCTCTTGATAGCAGATCTGAAGTGAGAGTGGTGGCATTGAAGGTGGGTGGAGACGATCCAAAGAAAAGAATCAGGGAAGAGAATGGCGGCGGTTTAAACTCTGTTTTTGTCCATAAATTTTAACGGTAATAAGTAACCGGAAATACTGTTTGGTTATCTCTCTTGACTAGCTTTTCAACGTGAAAAAGAAAAAAAGTAGCTTTGTTGTTTTTGATTGAATTGAAGCAAGGAAAGGTGCCTTAACCATCCAATGGTGACCATTAAAGTTTTTACTGCAACTCTCGAAATTAGCTGGCATGACCAATCAATTTACATGTGAAGTTCTTTACATAACCTCGTTATAATCCACTTCTAATCATGATCGCTAACATTTAATTATTGTTTTGAAATAAAAAAGATAGAAATAATTTAAAAAAAAACATGTGTTTTTTTTTCTCGCTATATCCTTATATATTTTTAAAAGATGAGACTAGTTCCGTTCGGAGTTTATAGCTGTTTCTCTCAATAAATGTGTTTTTTTAAGATTAAATTTATATTTTTACTTTTACAGGAATATATCAGTATCTCAATCGTTAGACCAACACTTTATTGTTCATGCGTTTTTTTGTTTGAAATGATAAAAAACTACTTCAAAATTATTCATACATGAAAAATTCATAGGTTTGGGACCTGATTAAGAATATGAGTGTATAAGATAGGGACTAAAGTAAGGTCTACTAAAAAGCTATAAACATCTTTATCCAAACCAAATCCTTGTAATTTAAAAAAAACCTAAACCAACTTATCTCACAAGTCACAAAATCGACAAAAGCCCACCTCCTTCTCCTCGAAGAAATCTTTAGCTCCTTGCGACCTTAAATACAAACACTCACTCCAACATAAACAAAGAAACGACACGCAAACTCGAAAACCCAGAAAAGAAAAAACACCGAACTACCAAAGAGATCCAATCCTATCAAAGAAACATGAGAATCACTGTAATGACAGTAGGTGAACAGATCATATCTCTTGAAGTTGACCCTCATGAATCTGTAATCATTAATCTCTAAACCCCTTTTGTTTATTCCAGTCATTTGAATAATACACATGCTTACCATTCATTTATTTGATTGCAGGTTGAAAACGTGAAAGCTTTACTTGAAGTAGAGGTGAAAGATCTCTTTATTTTTTCCCTCTTATTTGTATGGTCAGAGAAATCGGGTTGCTCGAAATTACAAATCTTGTTTTGAAAAACCCAATTCAAATTTGTTCGTAATGTGTTCATTAATTGCTATATGTTCCTTCTCCGAAGTTTAATTATTGAAAGTTTTGTATCTTCATTGTTATTGTTGATTTTGTATGGTGTGAGAGCACCCAAAGTTCCGAGCTTTTCCATTTTTGGAATCCAATTCACCTTATTTTTACGCTGGACTTGTATAGTTTTAATTGAAGCGTGGTAATTGTGCATTTTTGGGTTTGTATTCAAAGTATTGATTTTTTTTTTGTTTCGATGCGAGAGTAGACGCAGGTGCCACTCCAGCAGCAGCAGCTGCTCTATAATGGGAGGGAGATGAAGAATAATGATAAATTAAGTGCATTGGGTGTTAAGGATGAGGATTTGGTCATGATGGTCTCTAATTCTGCTGCTATTAGGTATTTACACTTTTTTTTTGTATTTTTTTACCAGTTAAATTGCTTTCTCGGATTTGACCTGTCTTGTTTTTTCCTGGAATTTTGGAACATTGTCTAGGTCTTTTGTAGTTTGGTAACTTTCGGATTGACTGCTGTTGTGATTCATGGAATTTTAGATTCTGCTTTAGTTTTTGTAGTTTATCATTTTAGTTATGGATCCATTTGTTCAATATGGGCATTGGAGATCCTAATGTCAGTATATTTGTTTAAATTGTTTCGGCATTCAAATTTTCATGCTAAATGATGAAAATCGCGCACTTTTTTCAGTGCCCCCTCCAATAATTTAGGCTTAAATCCTGATGGATCTGCTGTGAACCCTGGAGCTTTCCAGCAGCACCTTCGAAGTGATTCTAATACAATGGCTCAACTATTTCAGGTAAGATGGATAATTTTTTTGTTCAGTTTTTCCTTTCACCCTTCTGAATCTGGAGTGTTGTGCAATTTCATGTTGATTTTAATGTTTTAGTGCAGATGAGAAATATCCTGCAATCTGATAACTGATTCCCTGTCGAAAGAAGTTTCATTCTTGGCTTGTCTGTAGTGTCCATTGCATGTCTCCTAATCCTTTTATTTTTTCTTACAATGGTGCGATAAGTGATTGTCTGATGCCATCAATTTATATCACAATAGGCTGATCCTGAACTTGCCCAAGCTGTTCTTGGAAACGATCTCAACAAACTGCAGGAGCTTCTTAGGCAACGCCATCGCCAAAGATCTGAATTACGACGTCAACAAGAAGAGGAATTTGTGAGTACTAGCTTTTACTGGTGGCTCCCTAAGTTATCTATTGCATCATGCCCTTTTATCTTAAGAAAAATATTCCACCATATAATTATGTTATTTCAATTAGAAATCGATTGTAAATGTTGACTGAAGGAGATGATTTACCTATATTCTTTCTGGTTTGGGATATAGGCCCTCCTTGAAGCAGATCCCTTTGACGTAGAGGCACAAAAGAAAATTGAAGCTGCCATTCGTCAGGTGAGTATTATTTAACTCTCTAATGGTAAAGGTGTCAGCAACAACTTACTAAAAGTATTTGGATGCCTGTATCCTTTTGTATTATTTTGGTAACTGTGATTGCACAACTAATGTGAGGTCGAGAATGGGGTTCTTATTGTCTAAAGTTCTAGACATCAACTCGTATTATTTTGGCAACTGTGTTTGCACAACTAATGTGAAGTCAAGAATGGGGTTTTTATTGTCTAAAGTTCTAGAAATCAACTCGTTTTCTTCTTCTTCTTCATGTTTTTTTCTTTTTTAAAAAAGTGGTTATATGCTATGCAAGGACATGATGCGTGTCTTGCCCCTCCATTTCTGGGAGATGAATTCTTTATTATGGTTGCAATAAAGCAATATATATAGCCTTTTGTTTTTAGTTTCCACTCAAAGGCTTCCACTAGTGATTATCATGGCATGCATTTTTTTTTCCAGATGCTTTTTTCTTTCAGTCTGTTTTGATGTTTTCCATTCCTGCTAATTCCAAATGCAGAAAGGAATTGACGAGAACTGGGCAGCGGCCTTGGAATACAACCCTGAAGCTTTTGCCAGGGTGGTATGTATGCTTTTCAACTTCGTGCAGCACAATTGAAGTTCGATTATTGGCTCTTAAATTTCATGTTTCTTCTTTAACCTTTCAGATTATGTTGTATGTTGACATGGAGGTTAATGGTGTCCCTTTAAAGGTAGAGACAGTCTTGTAATCTTCTTTCAATACATAGTGCTTGATGTGTTGTCCTTGTATTCTTTCAACATAATCATGTTTTTGCGTGTTTTTCTTGTAATCTTCATTTATTCCCCAAAACAGCTCTCATCATAGACTAGGACCACCACTGAATTTTTCTGCACGGTTTGATCAGTTTTCTCATGTGGGCATTGAGCTTGTGTGATTATGGATCAAGCCAAACGTTGTAGATATACTGATTTCTCTTTTTGTTTCAGGCATTCGTTGATAGTGGTGCTCAGTCCACGATAATATCAAAAAGCTGTGCCGAGCGATGCGGGTATGTGCTATTCTTATGTACTTGTTCCTTTTCTATTGGTCAACTTTTGAGGTTACATGGTTGGATATCCAAGTCCTTTACGTTTTCTTGTCAAGTTATCTCTTAAATAGTAACCTGGGTTTTGACTGCCTGCATGTTTCTAATTAGCATTATTTTGATTCTATCAAGCGGACATATCTTAATTTAACGCTTGCTTACAGTTCTTTTTCATTAGTGATGCAACCTGTTTTGTTGTTGGCATGTCTATTCAGATTGTTGAGACTTCTAGATCAACGATACAAAGGCATTGCTCATGGAGTTGGACAATCGGAGATATTGGGTCGTATTCATGTAGCTCCAATCAAGGTATATCATCGGGGAATCGGTATATCATCAGGGAATCATTTCTTGCTTAAAGTCACTTGTGGTCATACATGCAGTTTCTACTCACTGTCATTCAGTGTGTGTACATGCTTGTTTAAGTGTATGTGTTTGCACAGACACTTGTTTCTGTGGAAGGCTATTTTACAGTTTTTCTTGCACAAGCAATACGAATATTCTTCTATTATTTTCAAAGTACTTTTAACATGAGAAATAATTGAGAGACAGCTATTTATCAATTCTTAAGCTAATCTCCTTGTTTTCTTTTTTTTATTCCTCTAGATTGGGAATATATTTTATCCTTGTTCCTTCATGGTACTGGATGCTCCTAACATGGAATTCCTCTTTGGGCTTGATATGCTCCGCAAGCACCAGGTAGCACCATCAATTTGTCTTGTATTGATGGCAATTTGGACCTTTGGCTGTTGAAGTTTACCTGGATGAATTTGTTCTAATTTTAGCCTGTTCATGCAGTGTATTATTGATTTAAAGGAGAATGTTTTGAGAATGGGTGGTGGAGAAGTTTCTGTACCATTTCTGCAAGGTTGATCTTCTGTATTTGCCTTTTATTTTGTAACAATGACCGTCTTTCTTCTATATGCTTGATTTCTTTCAGTTATTTGAGAAAGCATTTAAGTGGTCAATTCTTTTTCCACTCAAGAAATTAAAGCTGTGTTGTTTCAGAAAAGGACATTCCTTCTCGTTTTCTTGATGAAGAGAGGTATTCAAAAGAAGCATCCAGCTCTGGAAACCCAGTAAGTCTTGTCTTAATTATATGTTATTACTGAAATAGATCCTTGTTACTGATAGGTTGCTATTTTATCTGATTTTTTTAGATGTTTTCAAACACTAAAGAAATACCCTCCTCTTTGAGCCGGTTGTTTACTTTAATTTTGGATAATTTCTGAAATGGATACTATACTTGTATATAAGGATGTAGTCAATGGTTATCTCAAACATAAATCATATGATTTTATGAATTGATGCTGACATCTGCTACTAATTTAAAAGCTAAAGTTTTGTCTTTGATCCATCTTGATTTTTCAGGTGACATCAGGAACAACAGTGAAGAAGAATGATCCACCAGCTGGAGGTCAATCTTCTGGTTAGTTCTTGTGATATGATATATGTTGTCAGGATACATTCTGCTGGTATTTTCAATATGAATTACGTGTTCAATTATACGTAATCTAACTAATTTGCTGGGTTATAAATTATGCAATTGTAGATAGCTGTGTTTTAATCATCACAGGTCTGTCTTAGATTACCTAGGCGGTCAATGAATTTGATTTCCTAACTAAATCTTTTCCCTTGGTGTTCCACAGGAGTTGCACGCGGTGGCGCGACACAGGTAAAAAAAGAATCAACATTTGGTTCATCTTTCTGCTTTGTTTCCCGTGGGAAATTTAGTCTGAGCTCTTACTTGAACAGTTGTTTCCTTCAGTATTCTCAAGCTGATCACGCATTCTGTTAAAATCTATCTTAACGTCTGTACTCTATCAAGCCAATTTGAATGTCAATAATAGTTCTCTCTCATATTGGCTGGCCAGGGACCTGACTTTGAAGCCAAAGTTGCAAAGCTTGTTGAGCTAGGGTTTGGAAGAGAGGCAGTTATACAAGCTCTTAGATTATTTGATGGAAATGAAGAACAGGCTGCTGGGTTTCTTTTTGGCGGCTGAAGATTAACTTGTTTTTTCAACGATTATTCATTGTGGGAACCATATTCATTTTGGTAATCTAATAACTTTACAATTGAAGAAGCTTTGTACCAAACAGAATTTGATTTGAACAATCTATACCCTCAAAACAAGTCTTGCAATTCAAATGAGAAGCAGATTAGTGGCCGGTGGCCCTCAAAAATTTTGATTTTTGTTCTTTAAATTAATTTTTTTGTGTGTTTTGTATGGTTTAGATGTTAATATTAAAAATAAATTTTAAAAAATAAAAAAAATATTATGTTGTTATATTTCAAAGCAAAAAATATTTTGAAATTAAAACACAATTTTATTAGAAGTTTCTATATTTGTTATATGTTCAATATTGTTGTAGATTTTGTGATTGTAGTTTTTTTTTTAAAAAAAGTTAGAAATTGTAGTTTTTTTATAACTAAAATTTTTAAAAAAGAGTTCATTGGGATTGGGATTATATTGTGTATGTTACAATACTTTGGGATAAAATATAATTTTAACCATACTTCACTATATTCCTAAACGGAACCTTAATAGAAACCAGACCCTCGGTAGAAGTCGGTGACCTCAGGCCTTGGATTACAAGGATGCGGCTTTACATCCTCCCCTATTCTTTGCAGAATTAAGAGATTGGCAATAAAGCCTGATAAATTTTAGCTTCTGGAAATCGTTGTGAACGAAAGAGTTGCTTTGTGCATCATACAAGATGAATTTCTTTCTTGCCTTGCGATTGCCTGAAAACTGCCTCCAGACCTAAAGGACCAGATTCATGTAGTATTAATTTTTCTTTTGAAGTGATTTGCATGGAGTTCTACCGTTACCAGGTTTAGCAACCAGTTTACTAATCTAAAGCAAAAACTCAATCATGAAATATATTATGAATGCTCAATCTACTACATGGCCATGGAGCTTTTCAATTGACAACATTCCCTATTGGATACACACAAGCTACAACGCAGTTGCCGGTTTAATAGCAAGAAAATTTTCGAAGCCCGAATTCAAGTTCTCAAGCTATTCCATGTAGGAGCAAAATTGCTGATGGAAGACAGGAAAAAAAGGCATAGATACTTGATGATTTATTGTTTTAAGATAGGCCATATCAACAGCAATGCACTACGAATAGTTCAAGCAGCAAGCTTAAACTGAATAGCGTTAAGCTGTTAACAGCAAAATCATTGGTACAAAAACAACCATTGGCATAGGAATAAGCGTAAATGAAGTTAAATCCATTGCAAGTACAAAACGAAAAATGAATTCCTTGGTTTTTGACAGCTGATACGACATCCCCACCCAAAAATTTCATGCCGAATTACACTGTGGTACTCAGCAGCACCACAAAAATGATTAAAATCTCTCTGCCAATCTAGCCGTAACTTGTCTAAGTTTTGAGTATACCTTTCCAGCAGGGGACCCTAAAATGAGGCTGCAAAGAGAATCCCTCGCAACTTTGATATTTTGAAAAGATCCTAATATGTGAATCTTGGTGTCGGCAATCACAATCCTTGTCTTGGTAGCATTTTCAATGGCAAACTTTGTTTTGCCACCTTTACCAGACAATCTCCCAATGGCCCGAGACAAATGCTCACCTCGTAGTGTTTTAACATCCTTAATTTCAAAAGATTCAACATAGAGCTCATCCAAACGCAAAAGAGCAATGGCATCTATCACATCAAAACCTAACATGAAAGCATGCACAAAATCTGCACACTTTTGTAGGTTACTTACGTCAGGTGTGTCTGATCTAGTTTTCAATTCAACCTTTCTGGCTTTGAGGTTCATACGGATATCAATCTTCATTTGCTCATATACAGGAGTGTAGATTTCCATCCATGCTTTTTTAAGGGGCGAATACCGATGCGGCGGGACAGAGACTTTTCTAAACTGAACTCGACCATCAGACATCTCATGAGCTTTCAAAGGCTCAAACTTTGGCTTTGCAGGCAAAGTGCCCTCAGACTTCTGTTCACGTGGAGCTATTTCAACTTCCATTGGTGCAGGGGCTTTGCTGGACTGCATTCTAACTGCAACGAATGAACACCAAGCTTGGAATATTAGATACAAGTTCAAGAAGGAATCTTCTTCAACTTATGAAAATAAGTAAAAAGTTTGATTTATGAAAACAAGATGAATAAGCATAAACATGATTATTCAATTTGCTGTAACACCGTGATTATAATTAAGATTAACATAAACATATACCATGATTTAATCATTAAGATTAACATAAACATTGAAACTACAGAACACCATATTAGATACAGAATCTTCTTAAATTTTCTCAAAAATCAAAGGGAAAAAAGAAACAAGTGTATCAATTTACCATGCAAGAGAATACAAAAAATCCAGGATATATACTAGCATTAACCATTACATCAAAACGACAATCCTCAAAGTTACATTTATTTCACAAGTCAAATCAATTGAACATACAAAACGTCAAAAACAGAACTCAAAAAACCAAACCCTTCAAAGAAATTTTTCATCTTTCCATAGAAAGTTTAGATTTTTCCCATCAACCAAACAGAGAAAACATAAAATCGATACAAGTTAAAAAAAAGCATTTTTTTAATCCAATAAGAAACAGTACAAAAACGAAAAAGAAAGGTATTTACCTTCTAATTTTGACACTATGAAATTCAACGCAGTCTCCTTGCAGTCGTTCTCTGCTTGGGCTGCAGAGGTTGAAAATCTCCAGAGGGTTAAGATTAGGGTTTTGTCAAATAAAAGGAGCAAATCACGTGGCTATATAGCTATTTTTATATGCTTGTAAATACAACGCCGTTTTGTCTCCTTTTTGTCGAGTGGGCTTGTACCTTGTTTAGGCCTAACTTATAAATCCAAATTATTTCTCTAACTAGCTTCATAGATTAGTAGGTTAATCTAATTTTTTTTTTAAAATAAAATGTTAAAATTGTTTTAATTTTTTTAAGTTAACGAGTTTTTGATTATTCAGGACATAGATTAATCTAATTTTTCAATGAGCTATATATATATATATTTTAAAATTTTTAGTTTGAATTATATTTTAATTAATCTGGTAAGTAAAACACAAGTTTCTTTAAGTATAAACAAAATATCAAATCTAACTGATATTTTATATTAAATTCCCATTTAATTTGTATTCACAAATATTCTGATTTAGTTTAGTTAATGCTGATAGGCATCTTCAAGTTGAAAATGAAAGACTTGGTTTGATAATTAAGAAAATATGTTATACTGACATTATTTTATAAATTATTACTATCTTGGAGAGATAATTATTCAAACAATTTGAAACAAGTCCTTAGCTGTTGTTCTTGTTCTTCGAAAGAAGTTTTGATGGGATCCTATCTATTAAAAATTTTTACTTCTAGTACCGGCGAACAAATAATCATCGAGCCCTTTTCTTTCCAGAGAACACACAAAAAAACCTGTCAAGAGTCGAGCTATTAGAACCATTTAATCACATAATTTTATGTTCTACCAAGAAAAGAAAAACAATAAAATGAAAATGAAAAGAGTTTTTTCTTGATTCTTGTCATCTAACAAGATAAGGCATGGAAAGGTATCTAAAAAAAATAAAAAAAATCGGGTTTTGGTTATGATGCTAAGTAGAGCCTTGGGTTTATTTTGGATTCAAATAGGTTTTGGAAAATTCAGAGTAAAATGCTTAAAACATAAAGCATGGATAGAAGATGAAATAATAATAATAAAATCATGTAATTGGATACTTGATGTTACTGCAACTATAGAGAAAACTTTATGATATTAAATAAATAACTAGTGATATTTTATTAATTATTTTTTGCTAACTATTTTCTAAGTCTATTATTTTTTATTTTAAAAAATAAATATAAAAAAATACATTAATTATTTCTTCAACACCATAAATTTTCTCACACCCATGAATCCTATTAAAAGTTTCTAAGGTTGCGAAGAGAAAAAAAAAAAAA
>Ga0325410_1009754_pt1 | contig 10198 bp, 9 predicted proteins | sample PopdelMetagenome_16_FD_206182 | JGI IMG/M metagenome (GOLD analysis project Ga0325410, IMG submission 206182) | Populus deltoides microbial communities from Bellville, Georgia, United States - Xylem-PdIQD-R3 | ecosystem: Host-associated > Plants > Phyllosphere > Stem > Wood/Secondary xylem...
AGTTGTGTTTTGTTATCGTAATTTTGTACTCAACTTTGAACAATGTTTGTTTTTAAAGACAATTCTAGGGATTCCAATGCCAGGATTGGTTGCAAAGCGCAATGTCATTAGTAGATTAAAAGGCGTTCCATTGAAAGCGATATAAATTGCGGGGGAAAAAAACCAAGAAAGCGATGCAAAGACAGCCCAAAAAAATCGAAGGATATCATAGCTATTAAATCTTGGCTTGATTTGATGAGTTGATAGAGCTCGATTTGAGTTGGTTTTTAAGTTGAATTAGAAAAAAATATTAACTTGGTAAAATTTGATTAATCTAATTGAGTTTTAATGATTTTGTTGACCTCATCAAATTTATTTTAAGCTAGATTAGATTTTTGTTCAAATTCGACAATCCTGACTTGAACTAGGGGAATTTCCGTCTATAGTAACAATACTAGATAGTGGCTTGTGTTTACCCGGTCGTGGGCATGGTTACTTTTTTTTTTTTTTCTAATGTAAAAAAATGATGTTTCATCTTAGAATAATTTGAGTGATCTTGAGATATAAAATTAAGATAATTCTATATAAAAGCTGATTCGGAAGGCATTCTCGGTGTGAACTTGTAATTATATTAGCTATTTTGATAGATCCTCACTAAATTTTAATTTTACCCAAAGCATTGAGCCATGCCAGTTCCTCCTAGTTGGCCTCTAGCCATCAACAGTGAACCTTCTGAATACTTACACCCACTGAGGACATGACCATTGACCATCTCCCTCGTTACACTTATCAGTTAATATAGAATAAAGAGGAAGACAGCTCAATTGACTACATGGGCAATTCTAGAAGCCATGTATTAATACTGCATTTGGTTTGGATGCAAAAGCAGGTGACTTGTGGAGAAATTTCATGGAACCATGAGTATTTTCTTTTGTTTGATTACAATATAAATATTTTAAGTAAGGATAATAAAACAGAGGTAACCTAGCATAATTTTCAATCATGATACTCTATGATTTTGAAATGCATCGACTCCGTTTTAGGATCCCTTGATAAATTGCTGGTTGCATGTTAAGGGCATTAATGTTATATCAGAAAAGCAAATATTATGAGCTGCAAACTCCTCCAATTCCCAAGACTTTCAACCTTGAGTCCTCAATCACTGGTTTAATGCCTCATTGGCAAGTAAAAAGGAACTTTGAATTCTTTTTCTCCTTCACGCATAACACACTGGAATCAAATCTGACCAGTACTTCTTGAAGGTTACGCTTACGCATTAAAAGCTTTGTTATCTAAGCCTCTGGATTCCATATTAATTAGAAACTCACAATCTAGCTAGTAACAAGTGGTATCAGAGCAGGTCTTCATCGGAGCATTGAAATGGAACCAGACACTAGGGCTCAGGATATGAGAAAGTTAGAAGAGTCACTTGAGTCTGCCAGTAGGGAACAAGCTCAGAAATGTGAGCAAATGCTGACCATGATGGAAGCCAACAAGACTGAGCAAGAAAAGAAGTTCACAGAGCTGACAAATCTTATTAGCAGAATATCCTTCCAGAAAAATTCCTTTCTGTAATCTCTCTAACAGCCAGTTGGTGGAACCAGCACATATAAAGGTAGATGAGACAATCAACTGGATGAATCCTTTGCTAAGAACTGCAAGCAATATGAAAGAGGGTCATCATCCTGCAAGGTACGCAAGCCTATAAGAGATTTCACTTACTTTGATGGAGAAGATGTACATAAATGGCTATATAAATGTACTCAATGCTTTAAGTTAGAAGAAGTAGGCTCAAAATGGCTTCCTATTACTTGGATGGGGCAGCCCTATATTGGCATCAAAAATGTATGAGAAGCTTAGGGAATCATGCAATCACTTGGGAAGACTATGTAGAGGCTCTGTGTTGTAGATTCAGAGGTCAAAAAGATCCTTTAGAGGAGTTGATGGAACTAAGGCAGATTGGGGCACTCAACAATGGAGACTATACTCCATATGCATACTCGAGGGCGATGAGGAGGATGAAGAACAGGAGGGAAGAGATGATGAGACTAGTACAAGAGTCATCACGCCCCACATTTCACCGAATGCACTTGAAGGCATAGCTGGTTATCACACCCTGAAGGTGACTGGCAAAGTAGAGAGGCATACCCTCCACATTCTAATTGACTCTTGAAGCACACATAACTTCCTAAACAGGGATTCATCCAACAAGATACAGCGCAACTCTATAGGAATAAAACCTCTAATGATGCAGACTACTGATGGGGGAAGAATGAGGTGTACTATAATAAGCAAAGACTTTCAGTGGAAGATGCAGGGAATGAACTTGATGGTAGATATCTACATTGTTGAAATACATGGTCATGACATTGTGCTAGGTATTCAGGCTGACAACATTGGGAAACATCTCATCCAATTATCAGGAGCTATGAATGTCATTCAAATGGCAATGGTGAGAGGTGATTTTGCAGGGAGATAAACCAACCAGCTTACAAGCCATCATGTATGAAAAACTCAACAGTATAATGAAAAATTCTAACCAACTAGCAAAATTGAGACTATGCAGCCTAGCTATCATAGAAAATGACAAGGGGGAATACTCTCTGCTGAATGCTGAAGCATCTGAAGAAGAAAGGAATGAGGCCTTGAAGTATCTCTTGGATCATTACCAGGAACTCTTCAATGAACCTAAGGGTTTGCCACCAGCCAGGGTTCAAGACCAAGAGATTCCTTTGGAAGAAGGGGCACAGCCAGTAATGAAACTCTGTTTCCACGTGTGCTGAAAACTAGGAGAGCCAACCACCTGAATGTTCTCTTGTAACTAATATATAACAACATGAGGGAATGAAACAGTGTCAGGAAATTCAGCACAATCAGAATCTTCCTTCCTCTTCTCTGTTTTTCCAATTCTGTTATCCTATTATATCCTCTTCTCTGCGTTCTTATAATTCTTCTTCTCCTTCACGCATAACAGATATTGGAATCAAATCTGACCAGTACTTCTTGAAGGCTACGCCTTAGAGGCTTTCTTACCTAAGCCTCTGGATTCAATATTAAGTTTCCACTCATAATCTAGCTAGTAGCAGGAGATGACCAAGAGAAAACATATAAGAAGGAATTAGATTCAAATGGGAAGCCCATGAAGGTGGTGTGTAGGCCTTTTGGCTTAAGAAGTCAAATAAATTTCTTGATTTCTTGATTCTTGTTTTTGTCGTCCAAATCCATTATTTGAGAGTGAGAGACAGTGAATGATAGAGTGAACTTTGGTTTTTAAGAGACCAAAAAAGGATTGCTTTTGAAGAACAAGTTATTGTTTTTATGGTTGATGGTTGGAGAAGGAATGAGAGAGAAGTTGCAAGAACAGTGCAAGGACCTATTGCATAGCATTTTGTTGCATTGCAGTTCACCTCACTCTCAGGTAATTGCTCAGATCCTTGTCTTTGGCAGATTCTGCCACTGTTTATAACGAATAAAGTACCAAAAGAGACTCTCAAATTTCAAAATTGTGACTCGTTACGTCTAGCTTAATAACTTGTATATGGAAGTCCCCGAAATTTGGGCTTATTTCAGCCTCTCTAAAAGTTTAGTCTGGTTACATCTTGTTTGTTTTGAAAATTATCTTAAAATGCTTAATAAAAAACCTTTTTAAAAAATCATTCTCTCTTGAACAAAGAATTTCAAGATTTGACTTTGACAAATAATTTAAAAAAAACAATCAATGATCTGCTAGTAACTCCCTAAAAAATGATTAAATATCTAGATAAACGATCCAACCATTAAAATTTGTTGTGCAAAAGTTACATGAAACAAAGACGATGATTTTTTCATGAGTCATAAACTCGTAAAACAATTATGTGCAAATCGTTAAGGTAATGAGATCAAATTTTATAAATCATGACTAATTTTGCTTGAAATAAGGAAAGATTTTTTTGATATCCTTTAGAGATAAACGAGATGACATGCCCGCACGTTGCCGCGGGCTTATAAAATAAATCCATTTGATAGTGTTATAATTGTGAACCAACGCTAGATAAATAATAGAAATTAAAGGTATGATGGAGCAAATATTTCATGAAGAAAAAAAAAGTTGTGTTGGTGATCAAAACTTAGAGACTGAACAAAATGATTTGAAGCAATCTACAGTGTTTTATGAGGAAAGATACAGTGCTTTCACCACATGATTTGACTTTTTAGTTAATAAAAAGCAAAAAAAATTACAAAGTTAAATTCTCTACCAACTTAATATTAAAAAAAACCAACAAAGATAATTTTGGAAGGAAAAAAACCCATGAGAAAAAACGTTGCAACAATTGAGAATATTTTGTGACGAAAACTATAACGCTTTTCCCAATAAAATAAAATAAAAAACCATTTAGAGAAATATTGTAGCAATCCACAGTGTTTTGTGAGAAAAACTACAATGCTTTCCTCATATAATTTAGCTTTATTGTAATTATAATTATTAACCAACTCAATATTTTAAAAAAAATCGACAAAGATAATTTTAAAAAAAAATCATTAAAAAAATCACATGGGAAAACACTGCAACAATTCACAGTGTTTTAAAGAAAAAAATTACAAAGTTAATTATTAATCAGCTCAATATTAAAAAAAAATTTATTGACAGAGATAATTTTAGAAAAAAATAACAAAACAAACACCAAAAAAAGGAAAAAAAATCATGTTGGAAACACTGTAGCAATTCACAGTGTTTTGTGATGAAAACTACAGTGCTTCCCCACATGATTTAGCCTTATTTGTAATGACTTGTAATTGTAATTTACAAAAAAACTCAATATTAAAAAAATAAAATTGAAAAAGATAATTTGAAAAAAATTATCACAAAAAAAACTATGCGGAGAGACACTGTAACAATCCATAATGTTTTATGAGCAAAGCTACAATGCTTTCCCTACATAATTAAGCTTTATTACAAAGTTAAATTCTAACCAACTTAATATTAAAAAAAAAAATCAACGAAGATAATTTTGGAAAAAAATATTACAAAAAAAGAAAACACAAAAGAAATTGGAAAAAAACTATGTAAGGAAAAACTATATCAATCCATAATGTTTTGTGAGGAAAAAATTGTATTTACTTGTAATTGTAATTCTTAACCAGCTTAATATTTAAAAAATAAAATTGATAAAGATAATTTTAGGGAAAAACATAACAAAAACAGAAAAAAAAAACCATGTGGAAAAAACACTGTAGCAATCAATAGTAATTTTCGAGGAAAGTTACAGTGCTTTCCTCATATATTGTAAATGTAATTTTTAACCAGTTCAATATTAAAAAATAAAATTAAAAAAAGATCATTTCGAAGAAAATCATAAAAAAAAACCATGCAGAGAAACACTGTAGCAATCAACAATGTTTTAAAGAAAAAAATTACGAAACTAAATTCTCAATCAGCTCCATATTAAAAAAAATCGACAAATATAATTTTGAAAAATAAAAAAATAAAATAAAAAAACTATGTGGAAAAACATCGCAGCAATCCACAGTATTTTAAAAGAAAAAAATTACAAAGCAAAAATTTTAACTAGGTCAATATTTAAAAAGTAAAATTAACAAAAATAATTTTGAAAAAAAAAGAAAAAGAAATGAAAAAAATAAAAAAAATAATTTAGAAAAAAAAAAGAAAAAAAGGGAAAAGTTAGCCAAAAAAAAAGAGGAAAAACAGTGTGGATTACAAAAAAATCGACAAATATAATTTTGAAAAATAAAAAAATAAAATAAAAAAATTATGTGGAAAAACATCGCAGCAATTCATAATATTTTAAAGAAAAAAATTACAAAGAAAAATTTTAACTAGGTCAATATTTAAAAAGTAAAATTAACAAAAATAATTTTGAAAAAAAATGAGAAAATAAATGAATAAAAGAAAAAAAATAATTTTGAAAAAAAAAGAAAAAAGGGAAAAGTTAGAGAAAAAAAAGAGGAAAAACACTGTGGATTACAAAAAAATCGACAAATATAATTTTGAAAAATAAAGAAATAAAATAGAAAAACTATGTGGGAAAACATCACAGCAATCCACAGTATTTTAAAGAAAAAATTACAAAGCAAAAATTTTAACCAGGTCAATATTTAAAAGTAAAATTAACAAAAATAATTTTTTAAAAAAATGAATGAAAAAAAAGAAAAAAAAAGTAATTTAGAAAAAAAAAGAAAAAAGGAAAAAAGGGGAAAAGTTAGAGAAAAAAAAGATGAAAAACACTGTGGATTACTGTAGTAATTCATAGTGAATTGTGTGTGGGGGAATGGTGATTCCACTATACGATTTAGATATTGTTGTAATATGTCCCTTGTAATCCTAATTTGAGCTGAAATGAAGCTTTTTTCTTTGCACAGTAACTCTTACTAGGATCACACCCCACACTAGGAGTAACTATTAGAAACTAACAAAAATGAAGGTATTTGAGAATGTCCACTAACTATGAGAAAGTGGTCGGAAAACCCAAAAATTATAAAATACCTGTGAACGGAATCCATGAGATCTTGATTGAGGGTGCATAATAGGAAAGCCCAATACGCCAATTTTTTTTTTTTTTGCTTAATGACAAATCTTGAAAAGACTTATAAGCAAAAACTTCTTATGTGACTTCGACAAACAAAGAAAAGTAAAATAATTGAGGAACTTGCAAATGAAATAGGAAAAGGCATTGGTATCTTGATAAGAGCAAATAAAGAGATTTTGGGAAAGAAAAGTTGATTAGGTGCTCGATCAAAGGTTTAAAGTGCAAAGAAAAACCTGGAAAGATTCTTTGTCTTAACTTCTAAAAGTGAAGGTCTTTGATGGCGTAAAATATGCTAGAAGAATAGCAAAAGCGGATCAAAGGGCATAAAAAAATAAAAGTGATCCTAGGCTAATAAAAACCCTAAAACACCATTTAAACCTACGAATTCCTTTTATTTGGTAACCATGAAACTCAATCTTCATTATGTGCCTTGAAAAGTCCATTCTAATTAAGCTAGTGGGAAAGACTGATAAATAACGCTCTTAAAATATAAGAAACCATTTATAAGAATCACGATAGCATGAAAAAGTATCTGTATTTGTTCACGTTGAGAAAATCAAAAGACAAGACTTCAAATAAATATTTGATCTTTTTAAACCCAATACAAAATGAACCATCTCCTAAACGAATCACCATGATAAAATATCTTTCTTCAAGGACTAATACAAGAAAAAATAATGGACTAAAGTGAATTTGATGTATTTGGTCATCAAGCAATTGGAAGGGAAGAAACAAAATTTTTTGCCTATAAAACAGTGAAGGAATCTTAAAGAAAAGTGGGGAGAACAAAAAAATAAAAATAAAAATAAAAATAAAAATAAAAGAGGAAACAAAAACTATTTCTCACATTCTCTCCCTACATACACCAAAAGATCCCTAGCCCCATTATACCTAAATCTAGTCACTAGCTGCTCAAGAAAGAAAAAACACATCCATAGAATTGTTTCCTTCTTCTCTCGGCCTCTACGCCACTATCAACAAATACCAGCCTTCATTCTACTACCAACAACTTCTCTTATGCCCTCCACACAAAGTTTTAATCTTGAAACCAAAACTCACTGCTAAAGATTGTTCTCTTTACAGCCCCTCAATTTTTATTGTGAAGAGACCAAATCCAGAAGCTCACACCTTTTCATCACAGTGTTGACCTTAATCTTCTTCACCATAACTCAACTATCTTGAGCAGCCTTCCACTGTGCAAACCTCCACCTTATGGTGTTCTCCTCTCATCTATCCATTCGAAGTCACCGCAAATCAACCTATTATCACTGTCGACCACATTCCTTTACTTGCAAGTACCAACTCCTTAACATCATAGCAACCTCACCAATAATAGATCTGATAATGCCAGCTCCAACAGTATCGTTGTTGTGAATACTACTGCCAATGACTTTTCCTCTCTTTCCAACCATGAACTGATGACCCATCAACAACCACCAAAATGGCCCTCCCCACACACAATGCTCCACCTATGATAGCAGTGATAATAAGTTAATAACCATTTGATGAAAACATAATTATAGAGAAGCACATCTAAAAAAGGGAAAAGAAAGAAAAAGAACCAAAGTTTATTGTGTTTGTTTCTTGCTTTTACAGGCTTCCCTTTGTTACACCATCGACATTGGAGTGAAGAGGATAGGAAGAGATGCCTGATCCATGCCATCGTGCACCTTTTAAGATGTCAAAGCGTCACCTGCACGCGTTGCTAGTGGTGGTGACACGTAAGACCCATGCATTGTCATTGTTTCGACGATCCCAGAATCTTCCAGTGTGCTTCCTAAGTTTCTAGAAATCTCTCCAATTTTTTTCCAATACATGAGAGGACCATTTTGCAAATTTCTGAATTTTTAGTATGTTTTAAATTATTGTTAGAATTTGAATTTTTGATGGTTTGTAAACATGTGTAATTTTTGGATGTGTGAGTAATTAGTGAAAAAAGGGTGTGTGTGTGTTTGCATTTTATTTTATTTCATGTTAAATAACTATTATAAAAAGGAAAAAGAAAATTTTAATTAATCCAATGTTTTAATTGCATATGACAAAAAAAAAAAGAAGATTTATGCTTGTTTTATACAACTCGATCCTTACAAAAATTGTATTTTATTTATAAAAAAGAGAAAAAAATGTTTTAGCATTGTTTTAAATATTTTTTGTATTTATTTGCATTTTTTGTGGAATCTACACAAGTTTTTAAAATTCCTTAAGGATTTGGCTAATATTTCAATAATCTTAAGTTTTCTTCTTTTTTTTCTTTCTCTAAAAATTAATGGTTAATATTTAGGTATAAATGTTGGACCTACAAGTAAGTTGATATTTAAATATCAAGAGTTCACTAGAAAATTCTTAGAATTTATTTAATATTCATCAAATTTAATTGAGAGTATTTCTCACCATAATATACAAGTTTTGGGAAACACTTTCATAGACGGACCATTGGCTAAAACTTCGTCAACACCATAAAACCATATTCAGACCATACAATGCAGCTTACCTCATGTAAGGTCCATTATCAAAATCAGTCCCTTACCTTGGAGTTTTTGATAAGACTAGTCCATTCGAATCTCCTAGGTGGCGACTCCTTGATCCCCCTGCATCACACGCGTACATGCAACATAAATTTTAAAATTAATATTTTAAAAAATTGATTTTTAAAAGATATGTTTTTTATATTCTATGTAAGAAGTCATTAAATTAATCCTCTCTCTCTCTCTCTACACACACACACACACACACACACACACACAAGAGCTTCTTTCTTGGTCCTAGAGGATTTTTACATTGGTTCTTTAAAATTGCTTTGATTTACAATTGGTCTTGGTGATTTCTTTTTCATACGTGTGTATAGGGATTTCAAGGTGTCAAGAAAATGTTCAATCGCTCTTGATTTGGTGAAATAAAATTTAATTTCATTTATTTAAAATAATTAGAGCTTTAGGGAGCAAATTTAAAGCTTAAAGAAAAGTCTAATCCCTTTTTTTTTTGCCAATATCAGGGACTAATTTGCATAGTTAGGGGGAAGTTCATTTCCTATTTTTAATTTCAGTCCCTCATTCTTCTATTTTTTTTTTCAATTTATCCCTTTATTTGGCTTTATTTTGGGATTTGATTTAATAGTTCATTTTGGTTTCCTTGGTAAATTTTCATAGTTAAGGGGAATTAGGGTTCTAAGTGAAAATTAGGGGAAATGTAAATTATCTTGAAATTGGGACCCTAGGATCATTATAGGTTATGAAATGAATAAAATTATGATGAAATGATGAGAAACAATTGGGGGATTGGTGGGTTTGGGTGGCCAGCTATGTGTAGATGTGTGAATAGTGATTTTTCTTGCTAGTTTGTGTAAATTGTGTTATAAATGATAATTATTTGGGTGATTGGTGTTATTTTACATCATGATGATGAATTTGATGAATTGAGAATTTAGTGTAATTAAAGAAATTATTAGTTAAAAGAAAGAAAATGGTTACTAAGTAAGAAGAAAATTATATAAATTAATAAGTCCATGTTTTCTCTTTTAGAGCCGGTCAAAAATAATGATGGAAGTGTCAAATAAGTCATATTTGTATTGGTATGGAAATTATATCAAATACGATATGTGGCATAATTACAATATAAATGAACAAGGGTAGATAGAGATGAAAGTATGACGAAAGGTTTGTGTATGTTTTCATAACCATTATGAAGAATAATTAATA
>Ga0325410_1009759_pt1 | contig 10196 bp, 5 predicted proteins | sample PopdelMetagenome_16_FD_206182 | JGI IMG/M metagenome (GOLD analysis project Ga0325410, IMG submission 206182) | Populus deltoides microbial communities from Bellville, Georgia, United States - Xylem-PdIQD-R3 | ecosystem: Host-associated > Plants > Phyllosphere > Stem > Wood/Secondary xylem...
AAGTTTTTCAGAGAGAAAACATGGCAATTCAGGTTCCTCCTTTGCTAGTTCTTGCCACATAAATGTGGTCTGTGTTATTAAGTTCCTTGATCTGGGAAGTTTCCTTTTGCAGTAAGACAAGTTCATCTGAGAGAGCAATGGCCATTGGGTTGGGCGGGCTTAATCTATTTGGAGTGATCATTCTTGGAACAATGTTACAGTATGGTTTCTTGAGAATTGATGTTTCTTGGTGTATTTATGTTTCATCTCTCTAAAGTCTCCACTTATCTCTTGATTTGAAGGGACATGTCCATTACACAAAATGGAGGATTCATTAAATTTGTTTCTAGCATATTTCCTCTACTTCAGGTATTTTTTAATGTTTCTTTGCAAATAAATAAATTGCAGTCAATTACAGATTAGTTATGTATTGTTAGAGAGTAAAATAAAATTATTCCTGGAACCTTACTTAACAGCTTAAGCTTTTGGGTTAAGATTATTATTTAACATGACATCAGAGCCTTAATGACTAAACGGTCATGAGTTCAAATCTCATTATCCCATTCTCTCTTCTAATTAGCTTGTGCAAGTTTCAAGCCCAAAAAGTTTTCACTTAAAACAGTGTGTTAGAAAGTAGAATAAAACTATTCGTGAAAAATCATTTCAAAATTTAAGCGTTTGGGTTGAGATGGTTCTTTAACATATATTTTATCAAAAACTATAATAGGGATGCTGACTAGCATCATTGTGAAGCTGCTATATGAACTTGTTAAACCTAAGACCTCGTTAGGGTCACAAAGCATGCTTGGTAGATGAAAAAAATGCATGTTCAGTTTATCTTACACTCTTTAAGTATTTATGGATTGTTTTCTCATGGATTGATTTTTTAAGCCATAATTTCTGTGCTATTCAGTCCTCTTATTATTTTGCACACCTCTAAACAAAATGATTTTGTTGGCTATAAATTGAAGAGTATTGGTAAAGAAAGATGCAGTATTGTAAATTCTCTCAATCCCATTATAAGAACTCATCAATGGTTCTGGGCTTCAGTATTTTTTTTGGTCTGCTTGCTAACTTATTTTCCAAAGACTTGCAAAAACTAAGCTTTATCATCCTGATGATTTCTAGATCTATCTCTTTGAGTGTCAACTCTATTCCGATATAAGCTGGAAACATTAGGCTCTTGGTACTTTCAATACTTAATGATAATGATTCTAGTTTTTTAAAGTTCTTTATTTACTCTATCCAATATTAGTTAGAAAGATTAGGTTCTTGGTGCTTCAATATTATTGATTACGTCTAGCAGCTTTTGTCTAAATAGTTACCAATAATAAAAACTTGCAGATATATGCTGGTTCTTTCTTTGCAATTCCATTGATCCGCTGGTTCCTCGTTCTCCAAAGGAATGCTGAAATTGAAAATAGAAACAGAGCAAGGGAGCAATGTGCTCAAATGCTTGAGTTACCTGATATTTCACTGAGGCGGAAGGTAGCCACTTGAAATGCTTTTTGTACGTTGCACTTTTGCATTTATAGTTGATTGTGAATGCTATTTCAAACTTAAAACTCGTGCTTTGTCATTGGGTGATTTAACAATTTTCTGTTGTGAATACTAGAAAGACCAAATGACTAGAGACCCTAGTTTCTAATCCTTTGTCATGACTTGTCTTTAGTCTTCATGCATCAATCCTCAACTTGCCCGACTGTAAGAACCCTTTGGGCTTGCAAGGAGTCGGCTGGTTGCTGAAGCATCCAATCTAGTGGCATGTTTTTATTTTACATCCTCCCTCCTTTTCTAGTGCCTTCAATGTTATGGTATCTTTTGGGTCAACATTATTATTACAACAATGTCATTTATGGTTAGCAAATACATAGCAGAAGCTCTTTTTGGTAACAAATGGTAGTTCTGCAGTTTAGTTCTTCTTGCATGGTATATAGCGGTTCATCAAATTCAAATTAATCAAATATTGGTTACTTTTCTCAACATGTATTTGTTTATGAAATATTATATTTATATTTATGCAAGTGAAAGGAAAATGGCCCGACAGTCTCTAGCATCATATCTTCAAAATACACAAGTTGGAAAAATTGCTTGTGATCATTTGACCTTGATATTTAGGTTTCTCATCCTGTGGCAATTATTGCCACTCTCTATGATATCCTGTGATTTCACTACATTCTCGCAGGAGCTTGTTTATTCAACTTGCTCCCAATATGAGTGTTGGATCTCTCTGATGATGTTGTTACAAAATTCTCGAGGACAGATTCGCTGCTATTTCTACAACATGTTTGATGTGCATGAAATCCATTAGGAAATAATTCTTTTCATCTTTTTGCCTGCCAGATTCTAAGTGCTCGCGATATGGCCCAAAAAACAGTCATAGGGCAGGATCGCATTGTCTATACCACTGACAAGGACATAATTGAGCAAGATGTTGAGGCCCGAGAATGGGATCAGAGATTCCGAGAGATCGAGAAGTCAGATTGAGAATGGGCTATTGTTTGGTAAATTTTCACATGATTCTACATTTGGTCTCAAGGAATTTAATAACATTTTTATTTTCAAGTTTGTTAAATCTAATCAGGTCGACATACAAAGTATAAATAGCATGTTTCACTAACAATTTGGATGGGATTTTACTGAAGAGGCTAAATAACAAAGCGAGTGGTGGTGTCTGTAAATCAAGCTTCTAAAATCAAAGGGAGGGCACATCTAATCATGCATTTTTAAGTCTGATTTTGTAATTTAGTCCTCCTTTCGGATAATTTTTTGAGCATCTTCAGGAATCTCCTTAATATGAAAAATACTCAACTATCCTAACATAACAAATTGGTTACTCGGCATGCGTTTTATTACCAGGGCACTGAGTCTATATGTTGCTAACGATGTTATGTAATAGATCTTGGAGAAAAATGCCAGTTGATAGTGCTTTGTATGCTTTTTTCGAAGTACTGAAAATATTCATGTTTCCAGGGCTCGAGCTTGTATTAATAATCTCAGAGTGCATCAAAGTGTCTCTGCTTTGCATAGCCTCCCAAGTGGAAGTCATTTTTCGGGATTAACAGTTGAAGTCAATTGGAAGCCCTATGCTGTCGTGGTGACGTTTGCATTTGTATGAGCAAGGATCAACAGTCTCCTGGCATTGCAGCAGGATGGCAATGACTTCGTACAATAGTTGCAGTTTTCTTCAGTAACATTTTTACCAAGATAAAATTCTTGGATAACGAAGCTCAAGCTTACTTCCTTGTACATATATTATTGTTTTGAATTAAAGATGATATTATGAGAAAGGGGAAAATAAGTGAAATACAAATTGAAACGCAATGAATCCTCTATGGAGATATGGAATACAGAATGTTTTGAAAATTTGTGTCGCAGATATCAGAAAGCAATCAAATCCAACCATAATTGCTGTGAAAGGGAGCAGTTTCTAGGATTTGTTAATCTCAATACATTAAAATAACATCTCCATAAGACATTTTGATCCTTAACCGTACTGCTATCTATGAAGTAAGAGTTGGTTTTCAACTTGCTTATGATCAGTACAGCTCCCTCCAATAGCCAAGGAGTCTGCGCGTGCACAGTCTTGCCCTTTTAGGTGGATTGAGGACATGCGTGCTCGCACGTTGTGTGGATTTTTTATTTTTAAAAAATAGATATTTAACATTTTATTTTTAGAAAGAACATGTCTGTGTAGAAATTATATGACAATACTAATTATGCTAAAAAAATATTATTATAACCTCTAAAGCATTTACCTTAAACAAAATTGTATTCCTAATTTTATTTTAAATTTCTATAGATTATTGTATTTCTAGTTTTGTTTTAAATTAATAATCTATAATATTTTTACTTCTACCGTCAATAAATATTAAAATTGATATTTTTTTAACTTTAATGCCTATAAATACCAAAAACTAACATTAATAAATAAATACTGAAATTGATACTTATCAGGAGTCCATTTATATAAAACATTCTTAAATTAAGTTTTAAAATAAACATTAGATGCAAAAGAATAAACATTGGCCCTCATAAAAATGTTTTTGCTATTTTATTCTAAAATCTTATCACTATTTATTTAAAATGATTTTTTTAAAAAATATAGATACAACAAGCCATTTTATTTCGACTAAGCTTTTAACAAGCTTCATAGATTTGTTACCAAGCCCACAAAATGCATGCAATAAAAATACATTTTTTTTATTGCTAAGAACACAAGCAATTTCTTTTTTTTTTTTTTTAGTTTAACATGAGTGTCCAGGCCAGTTTGCGCGCACCTCGACTAATTCCACGGGCCCTGAAGTTAACGACCATATAAGCTTCCAGTGGACATCTTAAACACAAGCAATTTCTTATAACACTAAAACATGCAAAAAAAAAAGATAGATTTTTTTTTTTGTTTATTTTTCCATGTTAAACATGGGAATTAAAAAAAGCTTGGTCATGATCCAAGTATTTTTAAGAAAAATAAATGGTTGAAATATTTTATGGTATTTTCCTTTTTTTATTTATTTTAACAAATGCTAAAAATAAAACCATGCAACAGACACCCATCTCTTTTACTAATTAGCTCACACACCCAAAAATTACACAAGTTTACACATGACAAAATCATCCCAAAATTTGCAGAACACCTTTTAGACAGGGTCCAAGTAGTCAGAGAAGCTGCTGGAATGCAATGAATACGCGGGAGCAGTAACGTTGTGTAGGTCTCACATGCCACCGTCACCGGTGAAATGGAAAAATGTGTGGATCTGAAATGCCTTCTTGTTCTTTCTTCCTGTGCTGGAGGTGAAAGCTACCGCCACCTACAAACAAGAAAATCAACACCAAACAATTGTTTTTATTTTTCTCTCCAGATTTGCCTCTCTTTCTTCCTCACGAGTTCATTTCTTTTTCTTGGTTTCGTCTCTCTCTACTGATTTTGCTACTGTTCATCACGTGGTGGTTAGGAGGTCGGTTGAAATCAGTGGTTGGTCACGAGAGGAAGAATGGCGGTGCTGGGTTAAGGTTGAGTTTGTTTGTGGGCTGTTGTGATGCTGATTCTGTTATGGAGGCTGTCACGGGGAAGAGGGAAGAAGATGGTCTTGGCTGTCAATGGTAGTCCCGGTGGGATTGAGGAGAAAAGGAGATGGTCAAATGGAGGAGTGGCTGGAATGATGGTCACAATTACTGTACTAGTGCAGATTACAGTTGGAAGGTGGTTTATGGTGGTGAAAACCGTGGCTGGGAGAGGAAGATAAATGACCTTCAGTGTGGTAAAGAGGCCGAACCGTGGCTGTTGAGAGGCTAATGGAAGGAGCAATTGGTGGTGTTGGTTTCAGTAGCTGCTATGGCTATTGGTAGAGGAGTTCAGGGAGGGCTATCTTATGGTGGCTGTCATGGGTGGAAGATAGAGCTGCTGTGGGCTAATGGAGGAGTTTGACAGTGAAAGGAGGAGGCTTGATAGCATGAGCGACTTTTGTTTCAGAGGAAAAAAATTGTGGGAAAGAAAGAGCAGCTGTTCTAGGTGGCAGCTAAAAAAAATAAAACCCTAAAAATTCACAATTATCATCATAATTATTGTGAAGAAACATTCACAATAACTAACCTAAAACAGTTTATTTGTGAAAATAGATGCATGACAAAAAAACAGACCATGCCTAAAATGAGGTCAAGTTCTAATTGTTCATACCGACTCTAGAATACTAAGATTGGTCAAGCAGTACCAAAAAATAAAGTTTAGTAAGAAAAAGAGGAAGGATGGGGCATTTTCATCTATTTTTTATTTCAATTGCCTTGGCGACATGGCCGAGTGGTAAGGCGGGGGATTACAAATCCTTTTTTCCTAGTTCAAATCCGGGTGCCACCTAATTAACAAAAGATGCAATATGAGCTTTTCCCAGTGTTTTATTGTTAAGTATAGTTATGGTTTTTTCGACCTATCTATTTATTCATCAAATAAATAGCAGTTCCATTTATCAATATATATGGTCTTGGACCATCAACAATGATTTTTCCTTAGAGTTCGGGCACTTGATTGACCCACTTACTTCTATTTTGTTAATATTAATTACTACGGTTGGAATTTCGGTTCTTGTTTACAGTGACAATTATGTCTCATGATCAAGGCTATTTGAGATTTTTTGTTTATATGAGTTTTTTCAATACTTCAATGCTCGGATTAGTTACCAGTACTCAATAAAGCCTTCCCTTCCTGATATAATTGTTGGGTTTTTCGAATATCATACACGCAACAGAAACAATAAAACAAAATTATTCATGAATCCCTAAGATCCTATTAAACAAATCTAGAGTTGTTTGGAAATTTATTACCTAAGGATCTGTTCTTCTTCGACTTTGAATAATTCTTTAAAGGCTGGGTTGTTGCAAACAACAAGCTGTCCAGTTGTCCGGGCTCCAACAGAAATCTACACGAACCATCAATAAAAAATCTCATAAATCTCTATTTAGAAGTAACGGATTGTCATGCCTAGAATGCTTGCTTTAATTTTGTATTTACGTAGTCTCTCTGTCTAACAGATAACCACTTGACAATACCAAACACGACTTACTATTTATAGAAAAATCTAAAAAACCCTATAAATTAATAAAATATCAATTTGTCCAAATTAAAAAAACCAGTGGAAACCAATTGTCATGACATGACCAGCAAATTCACCTTTTCAACAATCATTACCAGTTGCACATTTCGGTCAGCAAGACATAAAATTGTATTTGCGACCATGCAATATTTGATGGTCAGGACATTCAACTGTTCGCAGACTTTTAGCAGCAAATGACTGTCTTCAAGCAATTCTGGAAACCAATATACCTGCATCAAGAGCATAATTCCAAGTAAATTAATTTCACAAGAATCCTGTCATATTCAAAGATTGTCTATCCTCCCAATTGTTTGTGTAGAACAGTTGTACTCAATGTCTATAATAATGTGCTACAATAGAAAGAGAATGTTCCAACATAGTAATCGTTATGTAGTTTGAGTTTCCACTATTTCAGGTAGAAGCCATCCCCTGTTCAAGGAAACTCAAGCAACTCGTGCTAGAGAAGGCAGAAGTTAAGATTAAAAGAAAAGATTTCAGGCATTACCTTTCTCAAGTTGATATGGTAAATAATTAAAAGTTAAGATTGACTATTACAAACACCAAGAAGAGGAAAAAAAAGGTAACAGAAATTCACAGTGCAAAGTTGACTTACCCAAAAATATGAGGGTAAGAATTGTTGTCAATATAATTTTCATTGAATGTCGATTAAACTCGAAATTAAAGGGAAATCTTTGATATCTTGCACCAAGGTAGCTGCCCAGGAGCATTACTTCTGATTGCAACCTAAAGCATATTCCCTGGAAGCTTCTGTATCCAGATCCTAACATTAGTCCTAGACGCTGGACCTGCAAAAGAAAAGCAAACTGATAAGCATCTATAGCTTGTATATGACTGATAGGGAAGAGACATTGTCACTAGCATACCAAGTTCTCCAATCATGCTTAAATATGTTCTTGTAAATATAGGATATCAGACTTCGTTGTGTAGTATGTCGTATATCCTCTGGACATGCATGTAATTTCTAACTCTTAAAGACTAAGAAACAATAAAAAGTTGCATGCTCTGTGAATAAGAAAAAAAAATGAAAAATCCTTGATTGGGAGTTGGGACAGCTTTTCATATAGGTGTCATGCTTCAATTCCAGAGAAATGGACTCTTACCTGAAAAAAAAGTTATAAATACACTTTCTGGGAACGAATTTTAGAGCAGCATTAACATGGATCATCCAAGTACATGTGCAGAATGAGAAGATTCAGTGTAAGTAGGTGAATGCCTATTTTCTTCTCCATCTTTGAACCTCTTTGTATAGTTCCTTGCAATTCTGTTCCTATGGGTAGACCATAGATTGATCAAGAAACCAAAGAAGAACATAATGCTGTATGTCCCTCTTGACTTGATCTAATGGAAGAAGCTCCTAGATTTGGCTTCATTGGCTTCTACGTCCCAGTGATCACCACCACCATGCCTTTCATGAGAGTTCTCTGGCAGAGAGTTCATCATATCTGAGCCTATTCTGGTGGTGTAATGCGAACCAATATTTCTTTTATCTTCATTTGCAGAGTCAAGATATGCTCAGCATGCCCAACTCCATTAATTCTTACCCTCTCAAATTCTCTGCTGTCATGTTCAACAATTTCATTATCTGTTAAACTTGAACCCAAGTTTGGATCAAGGAATCTTCTCAAAGAGCTACTTTCTTCCATTTCATAATGATTTAAATGTTCTTCGGGATTTCCTCCTGTAAGAAATGATGCTAATAAATCTCTTTCATGGTCATTCAGAGTTTCTCATGGAATCACCCAATGAAGGGCCCTTTACACCTTTCTCCACTTCATTTATATGTTCCCTAATGGCCATAATAAACTGCCTAAGTCTGGAAATGACATCTTCTCTGGTTTGAGATTTGTTTGCTATGATCGATGAGTTAGCAGCTCTTTCAAAATCTTCCAACTGTCAGGGCAAAAACCAAATCAGACAAAGAAAACCAGAAAATGAAAAGCAAGAAGCTTCTACATCAGCAAATACCTGCCATTTCGCAGTTCCAAGTATGGTTGCAAGATCACGCTTATGATATTCTATCGACGAAAGGAATCTTGGGTCAGGATGTTCGCTTTGAACGAGACTTTGATGATGCAATACACGACGAAAAAGTGATTCCATCCTAAATATTAAACATCAATCTTAAGTTCAAAGTAACATTAAACTCTGCACCACTAATTAACCTTCCCATGTTAATACAAAAGAACAAAATAACTCGAACCGAACTAGAGCGTAACACTAGCACTACCTCAATTAGATTTTATACTCACCAAAAAGTTCATTCTAATTTTTCTAGACAATAGTAACATTACCACAGTGAGTTTTGAAATAGGAATAAAAGTAAATAGCCCAATCTAAACTTGGAGAACATAATGTACTAGGAATCAAAGTAAACAAGAAAATTCACGCTAAAAAACACAAACCAGCCAATAAAAGATAAATTTTACAAAGAACCCAGAAGCCAAATCTTCAAAAGCAGCTTAATAATTAATAAAAATGAAATCTTTTCGTTCGCCAACCAATCAAGCGCATACAAAATCAAACAAAAGTTCTCAGCTTTAAATAGAAACAGAAAAAAAGTGGCAAATTATTGTGAAATCTAACCTGTCAGAAGAGTCTTGAACTACTTCAGCAGCTGAGAATAAAGGGTCGGATTCCCATTCATGAAAACTTGATGCCATTTTATCGAGCCTAAAAAACCCCAACACAAAAGTTTACATAAAAAAGCTTAAAGGTTGCACCTTTAAACAATGATAAGCTTGAATAAACGGCTTTAATGGAAGCTAACGAGTGAAGAAAGTGGAAGACATGATACAGATGGAAAGTAGAAATGGCTTTTTGCAAACTTATCCTCCTCCCTCTTTCTCTTTGAAGTCAATAGAAATGGGTTTTTCAGAGGATGAAGATGATGCAAAAAGGTAGAGGAGAAAGAAGGAAAGGGAAAACATGGATTGAGGTTTTTGGTAAAAAATTATAAGCTTTAAGTACCTTCTATTTATCATGAAGCACTATTTAACAGAAAAAACTATCACAAAATCTCAATGATGTTTAATTTGATATCATAGATTTTATGGCTGTGTTGTAAGCAGAAATAAGTTTTAAAAAAATATTTTTAATTATAATTTTAAAAAATAAATTTAAATAAATTTAAAATAATATGTATTTAATTAAAAATGTTATAAAAGAGTTTTTTCCCTACAAAATAAATAAATAAAATCAGTTTATATAAATTAAAAAAATATTATTTTAACTTTTATAAAATCAAAATTTAAAACACAGTTACCCAACTTATTTAATGGTTGCTAATATAATAGTCACGAAAAGGTTGTTAATATAATAGTCACTAAAAAATTACATAATTATTAATTTTAATGTTCATAAAATTAATTAAAATATACACAAGTTAGCTCCAATACCCATAATAATAATAATAATAATAATAATAATAAATAGTCACGATATGGAACAAAGTACTAGTGAAACTATATGTGAAAATGTGGCTATGTGCTATTGAATTCGAAGCTTCTCAATTAAAGCACTATTATGATATCAATATTAATTATGTGAGGCTAATTAAACTAGACAATGATTAGAAGAGGGCAACAGCGTGCTTGCCGAATCCCAACACTA
>Ga0325410_1009760_pt1 | contig 10195 bp, 10 predicted proteins | sample PopdelMetagenome_16_FD_206182 | JGI IMG/M metagenome (GOLD analysis project Ga0325410, IMG submission 206182) | Populus deltoides microbial communities from Bellville, Georgia, United States - Xylem-PdIQD-R3 | ecosystem: Host-associated > Plants > Phyllosphere > Stem > Wood/Secondary xylem...
TGTAACATGAGTGAGTTATAAAATAGAACTGTCACCTTTCATGGCGGGTAGTTGCTCCAAATTTTCTCCAATGTAGGCTATATATATGTTCTTAGGTTTAGTTATAGAGAATAAGGGCTTTTTTTTTTCGGTCATTTGAACAATAGTAAAAAATACTTCAAGTATCTCTCTATCTATTTTTCTTACGCTATATTTTCTAGAAAAAAAACCCTAAACTAACTTAAACATCAAAAAATTATTCTGCAGGGTAATACCTATTTTCCAGCCTATTATTATCTGCGAAGATAGCTCAGGTCAGTGAGGTTGAGTTTGGCATGTTTAAGTGTGTTTGGCTAGGTGGTTTAATCTGTTTTTTTGTTAAAATTTAAAATTATTTTTATTTAAAATTATTTTTTTAATGTTTTTAGGTTGTTTTGATATGCTAGTGTCAAAAATAATTTTTTTAAAATAAAAAAATTATTTTTATATATTTTAAAGTTAAAAATACTTTAAAAAATAAGTAACATGGTGATTGCAGGTATGAAGGTTAGGCCAAAAGCAGGTTAATAAGGCAAATGATTTCGTTTTAAGAACTACGAATCTGGAAATTTAAGTTGAGTTGACTTTTTTTTTTGATGAATTATGTTGTTAAAGTTATTAAATTTAACTCAGTTCAAGAATTGAATCACAAATTAATTAAAATAACAGTATTTTAATATTAAAAAAAATCAGAATCATTTTGAATTATTATTTTTAATTAAAATAACTAGGTTAAACTGGTGAATTCTTGATTGATTTAAAAAAAAAAAAAAAAAACTTGATAAGGAGCAGGGAATAAGCTAGCCGGATCTCAAGCTTACCACCCGGGCCAGTTTAATAAATGGTGGTGTCGAGAAGGTGTCAGAATCCTTTGACAAGGTGGTGGCAGGCAGAGCGAGGTCTATATTGTGTAAAAGAAAATGAAGATGCTCTTTTGTCTTCTCAGAAATTCAAAAACGAATATGCGTTCTGGGAATATATCTTCAACGGATGCTTTATCACAGAACAACTACCTTTTTCTTTTATAATGGAAGCAAAATGTATCTTCTTTACTTTCTTTCATTGATGTGAACATCATCTGCATCATCACGTGGAAACCTCTGTCGAATCCGAATCCAATGCTCTTGTGAAAGCATCGGTCCACAACACGCAAACGCATTAGTCTAGATGCGAATGGTTCATCTGAAACCCGATGGGAAAGGAACTTAACCTCGTAAGCTAGCCAAAAAATACTTCACCATTGAAACAGGAAAGAAAAAACACATATTCTCTAGCCCACAAGGCATCTAATTTAATTTGATGGATCACAAATTTTTAGACCACTTACAATTCAATACATTAATCATAGATCAGCACACTTGATCAAGGGATTACAGCCCAGGACTTGATTGATTTTCCATCACTGGACGTCCAGATCAAGAGTTAGCACTTTTTTGGCAGAATAATTGATGACTAATTTGATCTTCTAGTACACAAGATGAATGACGACTAATTTGACCTCACCATGCTATAAAAAACAGAAGTGTGTGAGGAACTGATGATTGTGAAGAGATGGGAGCAGGGAGTTCACACGATGAGGCTTCAGAGTCACAACAGACAGGGGGCGAACCCAGCCATACTCGGCCACAGTACAACAAAGAGACATCGACAGATGCAAAGCAGGGTGAAGCCAAGTTGAAGACGGTGGAGAAAGCACCAGAAGCAAAGCCCCTCGTGATACGACAGGAGAAAGCAGCAGATGTTAAGCCACTTCATGATGCCAAAGCAAAGACAGTAAAAGAAGTCAAGTTACCACATAACTGTGAAGCCATATTAAGAGATGCAGACTCCCCAGTTGACAGGTCTTCAGTGGACAAACTGTATGATCAACTGAGCACTGGAGTTTTCTTGAACCAAAAGAGAAAGGTAAAACTAATTTCCATCTCCTTAATTGTACCATTATTTTTTTACTTCCTAAAAATCATTGCAATTTTATTGCAGAAGTACTGGGTTGAAAAGAAGTGCTACAGCAATTGCTTCATGCTGTTTGCTAAGGATCTATCAATCACTTGGGGAGGAGATGCACGTTACTGGAAATGGCCTTCCATATGTGAATCAGGGTAACTATAAATGTATTCAATCCATACTAGGGTTTCTGTCTTGAGTATTTGATTTCTAAGATGCCGGAATCCCAGTTTCCATGCTGTAGCTAGTCTGACATGCATAATGCGTATATCTAGTACATATTCAAATTCATGTCAGCTTCATTTCCAGGAGATTTCATTTTCCTCAAGTCCTAATCATCAGTTCTCTTATGACAGTGATGTCACTGTGGATGTGGCAGAGCTATTAGATGTTTGCTGGCTGGAAATATATGGGAAATTCAACACAAAAATGCTCTCCCCAGGTATTTTGTATGAAGTTATATTTGTAATAAAGCTGAAAGACCCAGCTTATGGATGGGGAGTTCCAGTGAATGTCTCACTGGTTCTCCCAAATGGATACAAGCAAGAACGCAAAGAAAAGTTACAAACAAAACCAAGAGAGCAATGGATTGAAGTGCCAGTTGGCGAGTTCATAACTTCACCAGAAAATGTTGGGGAGATACAATTCGGCATGCATGAATATGATGGCGGAGAATGGAAGAGGGGCCTTGTTATCAAAGGGATTGCCATTCGACCAAAAACTTAATCTTTCACAGAAATGATGATATAACATTTACTATCGACAGAAATGAACTAAAGAATAATCTACTATCAACAGAAATGGGCTGAAGAATAACCTATGATTTCCTTCAAATATTCAGTGGATAGCAAAGTTACCATGCTTTGAATAATCAAAACAGATTCAAGAGAGTGTAGATCTCCAAGTTTTCATTGAAGATGCTGAATTTGATAAATTAGTTGAATGAAAATAAAACTGTGTTGCTATTTAATTCTGTTTTACCTTTTCGAAAAAAATAATTATAGCATGATGACATTTTTGCATGTCGCATTTTGTCCCTACCCTACAACACGGTCATCTACAAACTGAAGCGCTTCTTTTCACCGCTCAATTGTAAAGATCATGGCCATGAAAGAGACTTCATTAAACTAATTCTTTTATTTTTGAAGAACGTACATGATAAGGAAGCATCCATGTCGCTTATCAAGTAACATGACAGGAGCTTGTACATAAGTGCATGACAATCAAATAAATAAAGCTATATTAAAAGATCAATTCAGAAAATAAAAACAAGTTAGGGTACCAATATGCAACACCTGCTTGTTGCAGCAAAGCTCCAAATGAGAATAAATGCCAGTCATCTCAAAGATCAGTGCGGTAATTTTCTGGTTTATACCACAATGAGAAATCAATTCCTTTGCTTTTCAGTTTCTCAGTTGCAGGTGCAATTCTCTCCAAAAGCTGCATTATAAAGAAAATCAATATATATCATCTGATTCAAACAAGATCACAGAGCACACTAACGAATTTGGCACATTATTTGAAATCATGGAACAGCTACCAGAAGGGTTGAGGATCACATAGTGTAATATGAATATAGAACATTTGATCTATTTATTTTCAGAGTGAATAGACTTCTCCACATCCATCATGGGATGTGGGTCAGTCTTTTCCTTCCAAGAAAAGGTACTTGTTCTAGCAATTTCCTTCTCATCTTTTCTGGTGGAAGGAAGAAAAAACTCCCTTATAAATGGGTACTAGATATTTTCCAATTAGAACAAGAGGGCCCAACAATTAGCTATTCAAAATTGTGACCTTAGAAGTCATATATATTTACCGCGAATGCCTTTCCATTTGGTTAAGATTTTCATGCCATTTGTCTCATGTCTGCACTCAAAGAATGGGGAAAACAGAGAAAGAACAATGCTCAATTTTGTCATAGGAAACAGGCAGTGAAGTCTAACCTTGGCATGCAGCACACCGTTAGACACCAAAACAGATCTATCAAATACACAAAATTTTCCACCATCCATGCGAGATACTGTCCCACCAGCCTCTTCAACTATCTGCTTGATAAGTAAAAAGAAGACATTAATATTGAAATATTTAGAACCGCGCCTGATTACTAGCAAAATTGATTCTATATTCAACACATATAGTTTGAAGTGCCTGTTTATGTTAGTTGGGGAATGCCAAGGATGGTGGCTGTGATTTTAGCAAGTTTAACAAGTGGCGAGTAAGAAAAATAATCATAGCGCCAAGAACAGTGCGACTATGTTTATTGTAGAGCTTATGGTTGAAGAGTCACCATGGAGCTTTAGGGGGAGAGCACTCAGTCAATGACTCAATGGCAAAGTCAAAATGATAAGTTACTCCTCAATTTCTAGAAATTACAACCCTCAGCATCTTCCTTGATGGGGTAATTGCAGTAATTTTTAAGTCGACACCAACTTAGGAATCCGTTGAACATATTAGCAAAGCATTAGATATTCACCAAAGCAGAAATCTGAGTCAGGAAGCCTTACCGCCACACACACCTAAAGGTTAGTTGAGTTATTTAGATTGGCATGTAGGATATAAGAGGTGCCAATACACTAATAGGTCATATTTTACCCCATTAATAAGTACTACAATCTCAAAAAGAGAAATAGAGTCTAATTGCATATGAAGCAAAAGCATTTGCAAAAAGACAACTTTTACCAGAGCACCAGCAGCCATATCCCAAGGCTTAAGACGATATTCCCAATATGCTTCTACAATCCCTAGAGCTACATGGCACATGTCAACTGCAGCAGCACCCAGCCTTCTAACACCCTATACATTATTACACAGCAGAAAAAGAAGAGAATGCAAAAACAATATGTTATGTTAAACAAAACAACAGCCTATCAGACAACTAAACAATTTAAAAGGAAAACGGCAATACCCTGCTGACATCAGTAAACTCTTTGAATAGTTCTATGTTAGTGGCCCATGGATCATCATGTTCATATCCGAAGCCAGTCACAAGAAGAGACTGTTCAACCTATAAGAAAAGAAAGAAAAACAAGGGAACAAGAAGAACAAAAGGAAATGAGGAGAAACTTAAAAACCATGCACTTGTGGATATTTACAATCTACCTTGCTAATATAGTCAAAATGGTCAATTTATGTCATTTGGTTACCTATCCATTTCCCTTTTCATTCTTAGTGATTCTAGAAAAGATATGATGCAAAATGATAATTTTATGTAGATAAAATGATGCAAGTCAATTAACTCTCCATGATGTGTTAAATCTATAAGAGTGAGTTCAACTCATTAGTAAGGCTTTAAGCTTCAGCAAGTATTGAAGCCGAGTTTAAAAGTAGCTCCAGATGTGATGTGTGAAAATCAAGGATCTTAATCTTAATCAACACATGATCACGTACCCGATCAGTTTGGCTCGCGTGAATTTTTTGGCCATTACAAAATGCTCCTCCACCTAACATGATTAATTGTAGTACCATAGATGAGCAAATGACTGAGGCAATTTAATAAAGAAAATAACAAGTTCAGTAAAATTTCTTACCAGCAATTGCAGTAAATGTGCGTGTATTCCAAGCCATAGGACCACCAACAAACTCCACCTAAAAACAAATGCTAGATTGTCAGCTTTCGTTTTCCTTTTCAGTCATGTAATGTTGATTATTTTTGTTTCCTGTGATTGTGTTTTCATCTTTCTTTTATGTCGAAAAAGAATTAGGCCTTGTCTACTTTATTTTCTTTCAGATAGAAATAAATTTGATTAGTACCACAGCAGCAGCTGCTGGATTCCCTCGGAACAGAACTCCCACAGAAACTGCAAAGCTAGGATAACCATGTGCAAAATTTGTTGTTCCATCTACATAAATAGCAATGTTTGATAACTTCAAGTCACTTAACATGAAAAAATAACAAAGATCTACTCATGCAAAGCTTTTCTGATATATGTCTAGAAAAGATGCTGATCATAATGCTATCAATGATGCATAATTGATAATCAAAATTAAATTCTAAAATTCTATGTAACTATAGTTTCCATGCCCAGCAAAGAGAAAAAATGAAAAAAAAAAATCTTCAAAACGAAAAAGTAAAAAGCATAACAAAAATAACAAACCAAGAGTTAAAAGAGACAAACCTAGAGGATCGATGCACCATAGATAATCTGATAATGTATCTCCTATGATTCCTCCCTCCTCCCCAAGTATGAGGTGATCTCCAAAATTCCTTCTAACAACTTCTAATATAGCCGCCTCACTCATTTTGTCTGTACTGCAAGTAAATTTGGGCAAATAAAGTGAAAATTGTCATGTTTCAGTTCAGAATCCGATCAGTTAAGAAGGTAAACCAACATATCAGATGCTTTGGAAAATCTTTAACCAAAAAGCAACTTAATGACCATATAGTGGTCAATCTGTCAACTCCTCCTTAAGCCAGAACCCAATAGTCAATACATGCATCGTTTTTATGGACTACAATGATAAAATGATTATAGACTGTGATTGAATGACATGATCACACAATGATAATTCTTGCACAGGAAATGGGTTGCCGCCATCAATGAAAATTTCTAACTAGATAAATTTTTCATTTTCAAGGAATCCCCCTTCCAAGACATCCATTTTAAATGATCTCCACTAAAGACATCTGTATAGCTTTGCGTCTGAGTGCAACGGTTGTGTGCGTGAATGTGAGGGTTCATCCTAAGTGGGGAACAGGAAGGAGGAGAAAGATTTGTGGAAAACATCTTCCAGCCTCTGAAGGCTATACAATTACTCAATAGGGAAAAGCAGCTGGAGGGCATGCCCATTAAGTATATGATTAGTTCCAAATATTGTTAATTTATATCTGCATATTGAGAACATTCCTTCGAATTTAGTATACAGAAAAATGGCAGATGAATTTACTCATAAATTGATAGAGATGAATTTCTTTTTCATCTAGGCCCAGTTATTAAGTTGCTGATATTTAATTATTTAATCAGTGCCACACAGCAAGATATTAAGTATGATCAGAAAGCAAAGAAAAGACTGCTTTTCAATGTTCACATTCTGATTCCACAACGACATACGAGTGTATTAAGGTGCAAATGCAATTTATCCAGACAGATCATCACCTTGAAACATCTTATCTATCATCTAACTTAGTAGATGACAAGGTAGGCAATAAACAATGATTAAGTAGGTAACAAGCTTTTCCCCTCAATAGCATAAACACTATATGACCATGAATAATAAAGAAAATATAGACATACATCAATAGTTGGGAAACTTTGATAAGTCCTTACTCGGTCACCAAGTCTGTAAGTCCTTTATACGTGATATTTCTAGGCTTATTAACAGCATCCATCACCACCTGGATTGAGAAACAGAATGCTTAGGTAACTACATGTTCAATTTGCATTTACTTGATGTTATTAATGTACACCAGCCAATCCCTAAATCATACATGGTCAATTAACAACAATAAAATATACAAAAAAAACTTTATTTAAAAAAAAATATTCAGGACATTCACTTGAGAGATATTTAGCAATGTAAACATTTATAAATATGTTCAATGTTGTCGTCTTCTTTTTTTCTTTAGAACATAGAATTGCTTTGGAAAAGAACAGGGTCATGTATCCATAATTAAATTGACTATCAATTGAACTTCATATCCTATATAGAGTAGAATATAACTCAGGCATTCCAGATTAATTGAAAAATGAAACAAATTTCAGTAGAAACGCATATCATTTCTAAGAAAATTGAACAAAAATACAACAAAAGCTCATAAATTTCACATTTTCATGAGCTTTTAATTAAAAAAAAATCCACTTTGAATTGAACAGGAACCAGAATCAAAGTCTCACTCAGTTAAAGAATCCTTGAAAGAGAGAGCTAGAGAGAGAAATCAAACCTCGGCGCCAGTTTTAGCGGCTGTTTCAACTACTTGAATAAGCTGATTAGATGATATAGGTCCAGTTGATGGAGCACCCACTTTAGGATACTTTCTTTCATTAGTGATCTCTGACAAGGCAGCCTTTGTGCACACATTTCTCGCTAGTTTCAAGTTCAAAAGCTGAATTTTTTTATAACCACTCTGAGAATTCTCAATAAATCTTTGTGGAAAACAAAGTTGTGAGTGATTTAAGAGTGAAAATGATCTGGGGTTCTGAGAAAATTCAAGGGGAATGTTAGTGGAAAACACTAGGGACCTGCCCATTTCAATCCCGGTTAAAGAGTTCTTGATTTTGTGACTTTTTGAGGTACAAAGTTTGGGACTTTTTGAGGTTTTTGCTTGTACTAGCGTCTGTGCCACAGGTTTTTATATGCATCTGCGTTGCTAAGGTAGTCTTGTCTGCACGTACTAAGAATCTAACGTGGAATTTCGGTGGACATACGGCGTAGTGTCATGTCGTTCATGGTGAGTTACATGTCGTCTGGTGTTAGAGGACAAGGAGTTAAGGATGATTATAGAGACTAATACATAATAGCATTTTTGCCTCACCACAGTAGCTTTGACAGTTCACTGACTCAAGTTATGACATTGTATGCATCTGATCAACGAAGATGTCTGAAAAAATGCATTTGATGGGAGAGACTGATGAACACTCTTGACATGTTAAAGTAGACTAGCACAAGCTTGCCACCATTAAAAGAATTCTTATTTGCCTTAAAAGTTATAATTGATTTTGGGTTACTTTATTTTTCTTCTAATGATTTCCGACTTATGGAATTTTGTGATAGCATTTCTGCAAGAGATATTAGTTATAGAAAGAGCCCCACCAGTTTTGTATTTCTCATGAGAGACCCTTTTTTTTCAAAGAACTTCAAAATATAGCCTTTTCACTCTCAACTTGTACTTATATACAAGCGGGATAGATCCCAGAAGAGAAGAAAATCACATTCGATTTTTTTCTTCTTCTCATGTCTCTGTTTCTGTGTTTATCTTTATTGTATATTTGTATATATCTAGGAGTTATAACTTGAATATTAACATAAAGAGACATGCCCATTTCAATACCAAATATCGAGTTCCTGACTTCCTGAGGCAAGAAGTTCAACCCCTTTGAGGTATTTCCTCAGTACTCGTGTTTGTGCCTCATGTTCTTAAGCATCTGTCCAGTGATGCTAGCAAGCAAGGGTCAAAAGACGTGAGCCATTTGTTCTTAATTATTGTTCTCTGCAAATAGGAAATCATATGTACAGAAGCAGATAATGGAATCAATAACCTTCGGTCTACGTGTATTTTCCTATAATATCAAAAGGGGAAAAAATTATTCTTTGAATTCGTCAAGAATATATGAAGTATGTTCATAGAAAAGGATGCCGATAATGTTGAAATAGGAGAAAGATTCCCTTTTGGTATATTTATAATCAAGTAAAAATATTCCTAGTTTAAAAAGATTTGTATTTAGGATTTTTAAAAATAATCAAGTAAAAATAATTATAATCACATTTCCAAAAAAAACTCTATATCCAAGTGATTGACACTGATTCTTCCAAGCTCATCAAATTTTTCGAAATTATTGTGGGAAATCGTTTTAATTTGTTTGGTATTCACTTATGAAACAATTAACTTTTTTATATGTGTCCTGTGAATTTTAATTATTTTAGAAAATACGTAACAATAATGATATTTTTCTTTCAAAGTCCGTACTTTATATATATATGAAAGATCAGAACAAACTAAAAGTAAAATTGTGATAAAAATTAGTTTGGATTTAAAATTAGGATTTTTTTTTATGTTCGCCCATATGTATGTATTAATTATTATTATTATTATTATTATTATTATTATTATTATTATATTCTGTTTGGTCGTTTTGTACATTTTGGTGGGCCAGGCCCAGGACCCCACATACTTGGACTGATAGTTTGGTAATGAGTCCAATACCCAATGGAAAAATAGGAAAAACAAAGGAAAAGAATGAAAATAAAGCACAAAAACAAAGGATAATCCATGTGCACAAATCTCTGTGGGATATTCATGCTCAAAAACTGAATCCGTTGATTCATGTATCTGGGGGTACTTATCAATAAATCTATGTGGAACACAAATTTCTTTAATTAAATCATGAGATTAATTAATTAATTAATTAATGAAACGGTGTCAAAAAAGTCTCTCTATTTTAATGTCAAAAATCAACTCTTTGAAAAGAAATATAGATTTACCATTAATATCACAAATACACACATAATTCATTAATAATATTAAAATACAGTTAATACGTTAATCAGGTTTCTGTTTATTTGATTAATAAGAATGAAT
>Ga0325410_1009763_pt1 | contig 10192 bp, 4 predicted proteins | sample PopdelMetagenome_16_FD_206182 | JGI IMG/M metagenome (GOLD analysis project Ga0325410, IMG submission 206182) | Populus deltoides microbial communities from Bellville, Georgia, United States - Xylem-PdIQD-R3 | ecosystem: Host-associated > Plants > Phyllosphere > Stem > Wood/Secondary xylem...
AAAAAAAGCACAATATCCCTTGAATTTTATTCAGTCCTGATCAAATGTTCCAGCACAATATGCTCATATTCACATGAGAAACCTTGAGATCCCGAGTTTGCGGCCAGTTTCTTCAATATCCCTTGAATTTTGCTTCATCAACTCTTCGAATGTGAACTTCCTATAAATTGATGGCTTCATTCCACTCTCTATGACAGCATCATTTCTGGGGCAATATAAATATGCCAAAGAAAGCCTTTCAACTTGTTTGGAGGCAAGTACTACCCGATGCCTAATGCTTTTGTAAACATCATTGCTCAATGCCTGCTTTTCATCAAACACAAACATGAATTAAATATGCAACCGGTATTAAAATTTCAATTTTTAATAATTATATAAAAAAATAATCGAAATTTATAAATAATTTAAAATTCAATGGTGTAGTTTGGATTATATATAAAAGAGGATTTAATTAAAAGTTTTACAGCTATCGGAACATACTTAAAAATAATTTAGACTCTAATAACAATCTTCACAAGCTCATAGGAACATACCTGAAATAAGTCACCAAGATTAATTAGTAGAGCTTCTGGATGAGGTTTAACGCTAATCCATTCTCCATTTACCCAAAGTTGCAATCCTCCAATCTGGTCTTGAATTAATACATTGACGAAACAGCTATCGGTATGAGGCAGTATGCCAAACACCTCAGAATAGAATGGACATGGAGGATATCTGTTCATTCGAAGATAATTAGTTTCCGGCAGACAATTCTCTTGAAAGTAAGTGGAGGAAATATCCAGATTCTCAGCTAGAATCTCTGTCATCTCTTTAGCCAATTTCTCAGCAGTTGCTGCGTAAGCTTCAATGCTCTCTCTGCAAATTAAGATGGAGGAATGTTGGAAAGATTAGAAATAAGTTCAATTAAAAACAATACATGTATATATAACCAAATATATGTGTACAAGATATTAGGTTGTAATGACGATTTACAGTAGGAGGCACTCCATATTGATATAGTTCATTTTCACTTAATCACCCAAGCTAAGGTAATTAGTAAACCATTGGATGCACCTTGCATTTGTGAGCTTATCCAGATAACCTCAAAATTAAAGAATTGATTCTAATTAGATCGGTAAGAACTCCTTAATATGTTTAGTCCATACGCTGCATTATTTAGCTATAATAGGAATTAAATTTAACAGCACCTGAGACTCTTGTATTCACCAGTACCAATTTTTGAAATATCTGTGAGAGGTATGTGGAAGGCTTCTGACCATGATATCTGCCTCAAACAAGTGGCTGTATGGTTACCCCATCTGTAACCATTATTTTCAGACAAATTCAAAATGTTTTCTTCAGCCTTTTTGCTGAATGGATGATGGAGAAGCTTCCTTTGCTCCAGTTGAATGCGCTCCAAAATCTCCTGTGGAATCCCATGATTCACAACTTGAAAGAAGCCCCATTCACGTGCAGCCTGCCTTATCTCTTTTACACATCGCTCTCTCTCCGAGAATGAGAGAGTCAAACGGTGAAGATCTATAATAGGCAGCTCATGCTCCTCGTAATCACTCATTATAACATCATCCTCGTCTTTTGATAATAGAGTACCATTGGTTAAGAGGGATTTGTATTTCTTCTCAAATGGAGGATCCATTGTGTTATGAAGGGGAGAGGGACGAATGAGGGTGAAGGAAAGAATGTGATGTTTCTCAGATTTTGAAAGTAAAATGAGTAATTCTTCAGTTTATATAAAGCAAGGAAACTTGGGAGTGCAGTCTAATACAAACTTGGTAATGTCATGCAAAGCGCGTATTTCCTGGGGTCGGTGGGAGCCGCTTCCATGCACCCGCTGTGGCATTGTGTGTGACCGGACACTTCTACGTCTCGATTCATCTGTTCTAGGACATAGTACATCTATTTTGGACGAAAAAATCGTTTCGAAAAGAAAGGAAACTATTTCAGATATGATCAAACATAATAGATGTCAATCCAATCCTATCTTCTTCAATATTCCTTATTTACTTTTTTACTCTTACATAGAATTAATTATAGATATATTGACTATGCATGAGATTCACCTTACCATACTCTATATTGATTTTAGATATGATTAAATATAAGAGATGTCAATTTTAGATATGATTAAATATAAGAGATGTCAACCCAATCCTATCTTTTTCAATATTTCATATTTCTTTCCTTATTTACTTTTGTATAGAATTTAAGATATAGATCAAATTCACTTTACCATACTCCAACACAAGGAAGCGTCCAAAACAATGTCACACGTGGACGTGCAATATTGACAAGTCAAAGAGTCACCACCTAGTTATTTGGTTCATCATCACTAGGAAACCCTATTATATTGGTTTTATTAGAGATTCTAAAGGTAAATGATTGATTCTGGCTAGAAAATGTATTAGCACCCATGTCGCACCATACTTGATGTAAGCTATATTGTGCAGTCTAAATATAGTTTAAAGGTTTTGATGGGTTCCTAACCGATAGTATGTTTATGGTTTAGGATAAAGATTCATTCGTGTGAGTAAATATGACGTTTTGAAATTTATTATGAGCTCGTGTGCCCAAATAAATTCTTATAGAAAGGTTTTTTTGCAATTTTTATATTGCGATAAAAAATATTCTCAATTAAAATTGGTGAATATTTAAAATAATTATGAGAATTTTCTAGTCAATTCCTGACATTTAAATACCAACCTTCTTGTAGGTCCAACATTTATATCATAATATTGACCATTAATTCCATGAATTAAAATTTATAGGGGTTATTGAAATATTGGTCAAGTTCTCATGGATCCAATCAACTGATTATTAGATATGATATGCATGCTAATATATATTTTATAAAAAAACAAAAATGCTAAAACACAACATGTATTTTTATACATCTATATTTTAAACAAAAACATGATTTTTTTTTAATTTTTGATAGACTTAGTTGTATGCAACACGCAAAAAGATATTTTCTATTATTTTCTATTATATATTTTTTTAGTAAGGTCATGTTTGGCAAAAAAAACCCTAATTTTTCTTGAAATAAAAACTACCCAGAACAAGTCTAAAAGGTGTTTGTCAAACACATCCTTAAACGAAAGAAACCTTAACAAAAAAAAAATAGCAAATCAAACAGGGCCTACTAATTGACCCAGTTTTGACCCGAATGGGTTGACCCGACCAAGTTAGCCTAGAAACAAACCAAAATAAAGACCCAAACTCAAAACAGATTCAATATAAGTAAAAATATAAAAACTAAAAACTTCTCAAGAAATATGGATCAAACACAGAAAAGTATGTACATTCAAACTCAAACCCAGCAACGTAAACATCAAACCAGATCAGATTTCAAATAATAAAAAGCATGTTTTGATTGCAATCAAGCATAGATCAAGAATAAAGTGTCTGTTTGCTTCAATTATTGCTCAAAATATCACAATTTTATCAAAAATAAGTTTCGATTCAAAACCAAAACCCTAAAATTAAAATCTATAAAAACATGTTATTGATCCTAAGACAATGTTCATTAGATGAACATGAAGAGCATGAAACTAGATTTGCCTAGAAAACTCAGCATGTTGTTAAACCCAGAAAACACATTTTAAACCTCTAAACCAGACTCTTTTGACCTCGGCAACCTAAATTATCATAATGAAACATACTTGAATAAAAAAAAAGTAATAAAAACAACAAATCATCATAAACATGCAAAACATTCCAAGCTTCAAAATTGTCAACCTAAATCAGCCTATATATTTATGCAATTTGGATTTAAAATGTCTTCCTAAACCTTCAACCAGAACCAAAGAAAACTCAAAAACCTAAAAACATATAAGAACAGAAGAAGAAAAACATTGCTAAGATATTTGAAAAATTTCAAATCAAACTCGTATGCAAACATAATGTATTAAAGCAATCATCAATATGTTAACACATTCAAAACATTGCATTTAAATAACAAATTAAAATCAATTCAGCAGACCTCATAGACTCCACTTCAAGGTTTGTAAGGATATACCTTCCAAGCTTGAATTTTTCAATAAGAATGGATTTCTAATATTGCCTTTTTTTCCCTTCTCTCAAGACCTTAAAAAAAAAAACTGAATCATTGAAATCACAAACTTAAGAAGATTGCTTAAACTTTCACCAAAATTTATTTCCACTTTGTTTTTCTCTCTTTTTTTCCACTCCTTTGATTGCCTCTTTTTTTTATAAGCGGATTTAAAGCTTCTAGATGAATTTGTTAGGGTTCTAACAAACTAAAACTAGGTTGGTTTCACCACAAGATCAATGATTTTGGATTTAGGTGGTTTTGTAACAAACTTAAAGGCTAAGATAAAGTGTTTCTAACCTTTTGATCTTGAAAGAAAGGTTTTAAACCCTTGATAAGAACCATCTTGAAGTTTTTAAGTGTGAACACATGAAAGAGTTTGGAGGTTTTGTGCAAATGAGTGTCTCAGTTAAGGCTGACTGGGTTGGGCATTTTTATGGCTTCGTCGGAGCAACACAGATGTCAACGTTTCTTGAGACCACTTGATCATGGTAGAGGGGTGCATACCTTTATGTTGGATCCAATCTTTCTCAATTTGAAGGTCGGTAGCTACACATTCATCTGTTTGAAAGTGTTAACCTGATTAAAATAGAATCTGAAAACGTAAGGGCGGTTGATCGTAGACAAGATGCTGCTGAGGTCATTAGAGAAAATGAGGTGTAAATGTTTGACTTCATGGAAATGGGATTGTAGAGGGAGTGTTTTTCAGTTGAATAGTGGATGTTACAACCTCAAAGGTGATTAGCAACACCACATTCACTCACCTGAAAATGCTTACTAGATCAGCCAAAATTACCGAAGAAGAAGGCACACGATAGTTTAACGACATCGTATAGGTTAAACCCTACAAATTAGAGTTTTTAATTTTAGATTTGACAAACTTCAATTTAATCCCTATTCTTCTTATTTCTTTTAATTTAATCTATATTCTTCTAATTAGGTAGTCTTAGAAACCTTTGCTCGCTCCATTACGTGCCTCTTACGTATCAGCAACAAGATTGCTATCCAAGCTTCTGTTTTACTCTCACTTTCCCTCTCACCAAACACACTTCCTACTTGAAAATTCATGGGTAATGTTTGTAAGTAGTTTCTATTGAATAATTCATTCATTCATCTATCAAAAAATTGTATTTGATATATATATATATATTTCTTTGATTTTTTAGGAATATTTTAATTTTGAAATCGTTGTTCAATTGAAGCTATTTGATATTCTTCTTTATTGATATCTTGGATAACATCTTGATTTTTAAAGGAATCAAGTGAAATTTTTTTAAAAAATTACTCTTCAATAAAAATTCTTTAACTTAGAGCATTAATACATTTAAAATAGATTATAATTGAAAAAAATTATATTAAAAATCTCTTAGTTCACATGAATTTACAAATCCAAAATACACAATCTGACATCAAAAAGTTATAAGATTTTGTTATAGCTTATATAATGAAAAATTAAAGATTTAAAATTTAGTCTATGCACCAAAATCTTTAGAGAGAATATGCACAAGGCTATGTGATAAGTTATGGGCTTTAGTCACAAAGACTTGCTAGGCTTGGCCTCGAAGTCTAGGCTGGATAAAATAATTTGTTAGTCTAAAAGAAATATTATTTGTCCACCCATGATTAAATTGTGTAACCATTCTTTACCTAAACAATTTATTTTTAGTAGGAAAATATCTTATTTTAAGGCAAAACAAAGTTGTCAAAATCTTTGTTTGTGGTGGGTAATTCAATTAATACAATGAGAATTAATTATAATAATTACCAAAATTATTTTTACATCAATTTTAGTTTCAAAAATCATTGTAAAAAGAGATAAAGGGAAAGTGTTATGTACACCATGTAGTAGCTCTTACACACTTCTTTGTTATTTTCCAATCTTTTCTACTCAGTTTTTCTTTAATCATTCTAGAGTTTAGATTTAGATTTTTTTAAAGAGATTTTCAGCCTATTTTTCTAAGTTTGTAGACCTTAATTAACAGTAAAACTAATTAATATAATGGTGTTGGATTTTTAAGAGGTTAAATGCATTCAATCTATTTACACCAAGTGATGAATAATAAGAATTCAATGACAAATATACTTTTTACATCTTTCATATCATCTAAATGCTTCAAAAAGTCAGTATATACATAACATTCTATTTGAGATATTACATATACAATTCTTTAAGAACATCAACCACCAATTTATAATTTATCTTTAAATTATATTATACCTTGTTAAGTTTACAAAACTAACAAATTAAGGGTTCCTTACTCTTCATTTGCATGCAAATTTCATCTAGTTAAACCAAACATATCAAAAGATTTAAAACAAATTACTAGTCATTTAAATCTATCGCGCACACTAAGGCCCCATTTGTTTGCTGGAAAGTAGTTTTTTTTTAGAAAATAAATTTCAAGAAAGTGAATTATTTTCTGATGTTTGGTAGTATAATGGAAAATAAGTTGGAAACACTTTCTATGTCATGGAAAATGAGCTGGAAAATAACTTATTAATGTTTTATTTTTTCAAATTTATTAAAATAGTGAGGAACAAATCTTACAAATTAAAAATTTGAATGTGAATGAAATTAAAAAAAATATATAATTTCATAAATTATCTCAAATAAAATAAATAATAATCAAAATAATAGAGATCAAATCTAACAAATAGAAAAAATTAAAAGATGAAGAAATTAAAATAATAATAATTACCATTTCATAAATTATTTCAAATAAAATAAGTAACAATCAAAAGAATGAGGATCAAATTTGATAGATAAAAAATTTCAATTAAAAAATGATAAGGGAAAAGCAAATAACAATTATAAAAATGAGGACCAAAGTTAATATAAAAATCAAATTCTAAGGGATGAAATTGAAAAAAAATATTCAAAAAAAATATATATTTATATATAGCAATCAAAAGTTTGAGGACTAAATTTGATATAATCACCAAATAATATGACATTTCTAAATTCTTCACAACTTCTAGAAAATGTTTTTTGCCCAAAATAAAAGAAAAATATCTTTCTGAAAATCAAATCAAATTTTTTTTGACTAAAAATATTTTTTATTGATGAACTTTTTAAATCACAAAAAAATTCAAAAAATAATTTTTTAAAAAATAACCACTTTCCATTTAAAAAATGAGGTCAAGGTTTGAAAATATTGAGAAATGCCGAATCTCACGTCTTTTAGTTTTTTTTTTAATATAAAAAAATATTATTTTTTATAATTTTATAATTATTTTTTTGTTTTTTTTATCATTAATGGATGGTGATGGAGTTGTCCACCAAATCCAAACCCCTTTGCAAGTTGTGTGCTCCATATTATAGGCGTCAGCAGACGGCTACCCACCGTTTACTCGTTCCTTTCCCTTCCAACTCGGCAACACTCCAAATAAGAAAGATAAAAACTAATCATTCAAGGTGCGTGGACTACACTGCCTCAATTACTTAATTTTGGTTTTTTATGCAAACATTTTATTATTATTGTTGTTGTTAGATAAATTTCCACCAGGTAAAAATGTAAATGCTTGGTAAAATATTTTCACTTGAGAAATTTTTTTTTATATGTTAAATTATTATTCATAAATCCCAACAACAACTTTTTTTTTTTTTACTTTGATGTCATTTTCAAGTTTAATGCTGATAAAATACAACCAATTTTTAAGGGAATTTCACTTTTTAACGTGGAAAATATTCTATTTTGGCTTTTTTTTTTATATTTTGATTTTGTAATTGTATTTATTTATTTATATAAAAAATATTTAAAATAACCCCGCTCACTTGTGTTTAAATTAAATAATTCTATCTAAATATTTAAATCAAACCTCAAAATTATACAAATTAATAAATATTTGTAATTTTATTTAGTTTAATAACTGAAAATCAACTAGTAATTAATAAGTCTGTAGAAAAAAAATACTTCAAAGAAAAAAATTTAAATTTAACAGTAGATAAAAACAAAATAAGGTTCTAGCGCCTAATAAATTTTTTAAATAAAAAATCATTTTCAAATTAAAAATTAACTCAAAAATATTTTGATTATTTTTTCATAGCAATATAACGACGTAAATCCAACAGAAAACTCTTTTTTTTTTTTTTCCTTACAAACAAACAGGAAAGTTCAAATACGGAAATACCGCATAACACGCGCGTACTCGAAGAGCGTAGTCCTTTGCTCTCACTCTCAGTTTCCTAGCAATATCCGCCCTCACTAGACGCCACAGATAAAAGGAAAAACAACCAAGAAGTCTTCCGGAAGGATCATCCTAAGACGTGGCGTTTCATAATTAGACGCTGCAACCGGGTATTCCCGTAATTTCACCATCAAATTTCTATGATATATTGAGACGCTCCACCTCTCTTCTCCTCACAGTTGTGATTATTTCTTCTCTTATCAAAATCTTTAAACAGCTCTCATTCAAGGTATGCCTCTCGTGTCCGATTGTCTAGTTTTTTCTTAAATTTATTTTTTAATAAATAATTCTTATACGATCTGTTAGTGTTTTATGGATCAGTCCTTAATAATCGTTTATTGATGACAGTAATCTGTTTTTTTTTTTATCTGGATATTACGACGTTGTTATTGATTCTATTGTTTAGATCTCGATTGATGGGGGTAATCGAGGACCCTTTCCTTTTTTTTTTTCAAATTTTGATCAATTGGATTTCTTCTGTTAAGATCTGTTAGTGCTTTACGGATAACATAGATCTGCCTGATGTTCAGATTTATTTATCTCGATCTTAGGGCTCTATTATTAACTCTGTTTAGATCTCGATTGGTCGGTGTTTTCAAGGGCCTCTTAAGATTTGATTAATTAATTAATTAATTAATATGGATCATGTTTCTATTCGTTTAATTTTGATGCTATTTTGATTAAAAGATAAGGTTATCGTTTTTTTTTTTTTAATGATCAATTGAATTTGTTTGCTATTGTTAATGATCTGAAGGATTGTTATATGTTGAGATCTGAATCTAGTTTGTCTCTGATTTTACTTTTTTGGGGTGTCAGATGCAAATCTTCGTCAAGACTCTTACTGGCAAGACCATCACCCTTGAGGTGGAAAGCTCAGACACTATTGATAATGTTAAGGCCAAGATCCAGGATAAGGAGGGAATCCCACCAGACCAGCAGAGGCTGATTTTCGCCGGCAAGCAGCTTGAGGATGGCCGCACCCTTGCTGATTACAACATCCAGAAGGAGTCCACCCTCCACTTGGTGCTCCGTTTGAGAGGTGGCATGCAAATCTTTGTTAAGACCCTTACTGGAAAGACCATCACGTTGGAGGTGGAGAGTTCTGATACCATCGACAATGTCAAGGCTAAGATCCAGGACAAGGAAGGCATTCCCCCAGACCAGCAGAGGTTGATCTTTGCCGGCAAGCAGCTTGAGGATGGCCGCACCCTTGCTGATTACAACATCCAGAAGGAGTCCACCCTCCACTTGGTGCTTCGTCTACGTGGTGGCATGCAGATCTTTGTAAAGACCCTCACTGGAAAGACCATCACTTTGGAGGTTGAGAGCTCTGATACCATTGACAATGTCAAGGCCAAGATCCAGGACAAGGAAGGCATTCCCCCAGACCAGCAGAGGTTGATCTTTGCTGGCAAGCAGCTCGAGGATGGCCGCACCCTTGCTGACTATAACATCCAGAAGGAGTCCACCCTCCACTTGGTGCTTCGTCTACGTGGTGGCATGCAGATTTTCGTGAAGACGCTAACTGGGAAGACCATTACCTTGGAGGTGGAGAGCTCTGACACTATCGATAATGTGAAGGCCAAAATTCAGGACAAGGAGGGGATCCCACCGGACCAGCAGAGGTTGATTTTTGCTGGAAAACAGCTTGAAGATGGAAGGACACTTGCTGACTACAACATCCAGAAGGAGTCAACCCTTCACTTGGTGCTTCGGCTGCGTGGAGGAATGCAAATCTTTGTGAAGACTTTGACTGGAAAGACCATCACCCTGGAGGTGGAGAGCTCAGACACCATTGACAATGTCAAGGCTAAGATCCAGGACAAGGAAGGAATCCCCCCTGACCAACAAAGGTTGATCTTTGCCGGAAAGCAGTTGGAAGATGGACGCACCCTAGCAGACTACAATATCCAGAAGGAGTCCACCCTTCACCTTGTCCTCCGTCTCCGTGGTGGT
>Ga0325410_1009764_pt1 | contig 10192 bp, 4 predicted proteins | sample PopdelMetagenome_16_FD_206182 | JGI IMG/M metagenome (GOLD analysis project Ga0325410, IMG submission 206182) | Populus deltoides microbial communities from Bellville, Georgia, United States - Xylem-PdIQD-R3 | ecosystem: Host-associated > Plants > Phyllosphere > Stem > Wood/Secondary xylem...
AAATAAATAAAATTTTTATTATAAATAAAATATATTTATATAAATAAAATCAATATAAAATATAACCAAAATATGCGAGTCAAAGCATGTAAAATAACATAAATAACCAGTCATTTCTTTTGAAAGCACCCGTGGACCAGGGGAGAAAGAGGATAATGGCCCATAAAAATGTTTGTGGCTCTGGCAATTTCCTGTTATCGTATCAGCCCCTTTACCACAACCAAACATCAAGGACCATAAATTAATCATATCTCAAGTCCTAGGGGAAGAGCAACGTTGTTAGATTCATCAAGCAAAAAACAATGACCAAATTATATCTTTTGTGTGGCCATAACTTGATCAGTGCTCCCGCATTAACAATCCGTCCTGGGTTTCGTCCCAGAATATGTAACATGTGCCAAGAGAAAAAAGTGAGAACAGTTGCAGTCTTTGCTGCAAAATCTGGTGGATTTTCACTCAACTCGGTAAGATAAATGTTCCTATGATGATCTTTTTGAGCTCTTTATGATCCAATGAGGCAAATTCATGATTATTAGTATTATTATTAGATAAAAATACACTGGATAACCAATTTGACTGGCACTCAAGTTTCATTGCAAATTGCAATGGTGTATATTTGTTGTTCAGCTGCTGCGACAGCGTGCATTAATGGGACTAGAGTGGCAGTTTTTTATGATTTTATAAAGGGTGATAACTATACACACTTTCCCTAATAAAAGAGTGACGACTCTACGCTTCTTGGACCATGCAAATGTGGAGAAATTCATACACTGCTCGTCTTTAATATCCTTCATCACGTGTCTTGCAGATTCTGAACGGATGTAAAACTTGTGGAGGCAAAGGTGCAATGGAGTGTGCAGGCTGCAAGGTATTGTCCCTTCAACGTGTCTTGTCAGTGTTTTCATACATGGAGTTGATTTTGTAAAAACCCCAGGGCAGAGCATATTCCGAATTGCCCTGTTTGTGCTGCAAATATTTAACTCTTTCTTAACGAAAATAGTAGTAATAATAATAATAATTCCACTGATTTGTTGCCCTGATTGTGACTTTGTCTACACCTCCTAGCTACCCTTTTCCTGTCAGAGAATATTTCATTATGAATTCTAGAGGGATATTAGTTCTGAATTGTAACTCATTGAAATGTATGCGCCTTTTTTAGTCTCATTTGAAATACTGCAGAACTAACGATTTTTTTTTCCTCCAGGGAACGGGTAAAAATAAAAAGAATGGAAATATCTTCGAGCGTTGGAAGTAAGTTTTCACCTATTTTGGAAGAACTTAATTAGTTGCTTATCAATTTATATGAAGGATATTACATTCAAAATTTTCTCTTTTATTTGTTTCTGAGGAAATTTAATATGGTTTCAGATGTTTTGATTGCCAAGGATTTGGCTTGAAGAGCTGTCCTAGTTGTGGGAAAGGAGGGCTGACACCAGAACAAAGAGGGGAGAGATAATTCTCACAGAAAGTCGAGTGTTCTCAAGTTACTGTCGTTTAAGGAAAGGAAAATCATCTTTCATTGATTTAGCTTGTACCAGCCTGCACCATCATGTGCGCAAATGCTTTTCTTATTCAAGATTCAGCAATCCTAATGTTGTTCAGAAAATATATATATCAACAGACCTACTCTTGAGATGGTTTTTTTTTTTTTTTTTATGGCAATTAGAAAATTCCATAATGTTCTATAATGCAGATTCTATGACCATGATAGTTTATCTCTACTGGGGCTGGAAATTGGGGGTGGAATTGGAGAAGGCAAAGATGTGCTTGATGCTCACAGGAGGGAAGTGCATCATTCGAAACAAACTGTCTGTAGAATTTGGTTTATAATTTTCTGGCTTACTGAATTCTGTTGCACTGTCTCCTGAGTAGTACAACTATCCCAATCACTATTGCACAACAAAAGCTATTCCAGAAACCAGTACTAGTGCTTGTTGGATGTCATTTTGATGAAGCTATAAAATGTCTTAACGATGATCAAAGTGAGATGCAGCTTCTTGCACAGATCTGAAGAGTAAGCCATCGGCCACCATGTAAAGCTTAACACAAAGATCCTGGAAAGCGAGAAGTATGGCTACCATCTTGAGTTGCAGATTAGTTGTGCTTCACCAGCCTCAACTTTCAAATCAAACGCCTTACTACTTTTATTTTTATTTTGTTTCAACTGCGCCTTGAACTATTTTATCAAAACTATTTGGCAGCTTATGATGAAAAATTTAGACACATTAAATTAAGAAAGTGATAATGCATACCAGTCAAGCAGTACACATACATCTGAAACAAATTTCTGACTACTTTCTGGTTAGCGCCATTTTCTTTCATTTACAGCCAGTTTTTCCTGTATGAAATCAAATTCTTCTTGGTCTAACTGAAATCAGACACATCTGGTTTACACAAGTGTCCCATGTTTAAGCTGGAGGAAGCAGAACGAACCTCTCTTCTGGTGAATCTCTGTTTTAGTGTCTGCGGAAAATCTTGAAGCCAAGGTTGTGGCTACGAGATGATAGACATTGTCTGCGTTGTCATCGATTACATCCCACCACTCTACTCCTCGTAATCTCCATCTGCTTGATCATCACTATAGTAATATTCTCGCTCAGGAATTTGAATGTACCCAATGCTATTTCGCAAAGCTAACTCCTTTGTCATCTTTCTCTTTTTATACCTTCTCCAAACAGATTGTATTAAACAAGCAGCCCATGTTCTCCATTGGTGAGAATAGTACCTAAAAGCATGCTGCAACTTCTTGCTTTGCAGTCGCTTGAATTGATGTGCAAAAAATTTAAGGTCTTTAGCTTCAAGTGCAAAAGCTTCAACTTCAGAAAGGGCTTTCACAGTTCGTGTTGAAGAAGGCAGGTTTGCACTTGATATTGGCATTAAGGCCCAAGTGAGTAATTCCTCACCACAGAAGTCACCAGGTCTAAGGGTGATGGAATTGAAGAATCCAGACCTTCCTCCATTAGTGGTTGAGCTCTCTAATTGTCCTCTAATGACAAACAACATCTCATTTACTGGATCACCCTCTCGAACTATGTAAGTTCCCTCGGTACTCAATGATGACACCAGGCGTTCACATATGGCATCGAGTAGCTGGTCGTCCATTTGTGAGAAGAATGGGACGCGACGAACAAGGGCCAGAGATAAGTGCCGCTGAATTTCTCGTCGGAGGTCCAAAGGCAATGAATGCAGTATCGATTCTTCATGAACTCCTCTAGTAGCAAGCCATTTGTGCTGAACAAATCGGCGAACACGTTCTTGCAAATCTGGAGGTAACTGGCGATGCCTCATCCATTCTTCTGTATCCCTCCGCTTAATCCTCCACTCTTCAACTCTCACCGTCATAGATTGCAAGTTGGTCTGCATGTTGCCAATTAACTGTGCCGAGAGAACTAAACCAATAATGCATATGAGAATACAGAACACATTCTCACCCAGAAATGTGCTCGTTTCCAAGGTCTGACCATATGAGCTCAGATTTCTTAAGCCCCACCAGAGACAGTACAAGAACTTCTCAATGAAACGTGAGGAAGCAACATCATTGATAAAAGCATCAGCAAATATTCCATACTTAAACGTGAGAGTGTCGTTACGTGCATCACAATTAGCAGGAACATCGGTAACATTCCTCCAATATTGGCGTTCAGGATTTCCCAAACTATTACAGTCTAGATAGCTATGGATGCAGCCTACAATTCCTGCCTTATTCTCTTTCGTACATTCTGATTTCCAGCAATAGAATTGCCTCCCCATTGACAATGTATACCAAGAAGCACCTAATGCATGGCTGGCCAGCATGTAAAGAATTAGATTGTATCCAGCTCCAGCCCAGGCAGCCTTGGCAACAAAACCTGTAGATCTTACGATCCTTTGATGCAAGGGAAAGATAAGAAACATTCTGGGAATGTATTGAATAAGAACCATAAGCGAGAGCGTGGTGTTGGCATGGTCAGTGCTGTTGTTTCTTGTGGCCGGAATTACTAACCAGATGACAATCTGAGGAAGCGGAAGCGCAGCAGCCAGATCGATGAGGAAATCAGACTTGAGATAACGCATTGCAATCTCCTTAGCATCAATAACAAGTTCGCCCCGTCCAAAAACTCTAGAACTAGGAGCAACAAAAGCTGTACGAAACTTCATAAGAATATGAAGGGAGAAAAACATGTCTGCTATGGACCTAAAATACGTGATCAACACAGAAAGTTGTCTGTCGATGGATAAGCAAACATAAATATAGTCTGAATGGTTAGTAATTCGGTCTCGGTTCTGAGGACCGACATAAGGGAGGTAAAAGTAGAGAGGGTCGATGAAGAGTGCAATGATGGAAGTGAGAAGGAAGACATGGTTCCAATACATTACAATCTCGCTGTCCGGATCCAGTATCTGGTACCGCCATAGGATTTGGAGAGGGTTAGGATCTGTTGTGCTGGTGGCATGTTGGTGGTGGCGCCTGAAGCGGCGGAACTTTGTTGTTGGGGTGTGAATAAGTCTATTCATGATCTAATTCCACGGCAGTGTAGCAGGACTATTCTGATCCCAAGATGCGTGGAGGATTGGCTCCTTTTCTGTTTCTCGATCATTGATGTTTATTCATTCATCAAAATATATACATATAGACACAGTGGGGGAATTCAAAGCAAAATATTGATTTTTGAATACAATTTAAACAGGATCGTTGCATAGGAGATGGTGGCTGGTTTTTCCTCTTCTTTTAGCCGATGGTGGTGGTGTTTGGACAAAGTAGATTTCGGTGGGAAAGGAAAGAAAGAGCGTGCAACCAGGAGTCAAGACTAGAAACGCGGGAAAATAAAGTTAAATTTGGAGAAGAGAGACGTTATTTATTGATTTCCTACCTAGCTGAGACCCCCAGGGAGAACGTACAGCAACAACATGATCAGGGCAAGAGTTGTGCCTCCGTGTGTTTCTACAAAGTTTTGTTTCTCTTTCAGCTTGTTTGAATCAATTCTAAACTAAAAAAGAAAATTGAATAGTTGAAGATCTCGTGTTTCTTATTTAGACCTAAATTATTAACCCATTATACATCTGAGAAGAAAACATTCAACATCAAATTAATTCAAAAATAGGGAAATACATAAAACTATATATTTTGCTAATACAATTGACTACTCTGTCATATGCTTTATAAACTCTACCACGCTCATATATCTCCTCTAGAAAATCTTAACATTGTGCTAGGTAGATCCTAAAATCTTTAGGTCCATATTCTCGCTCTTGATCGGCAATGTTCTGGCAGATGAGGCCTTGCGAAGGCTACGCCCCTGAAGATTTTGTCCATTTTAGCAGATTAAGATGGCAGCAGCTGCCAAACTTGTATCATTGATATCCATCCAGTGCTCTAGTTACCTTTGTTATTGGCGTTAAACTTCTTCATTATCCTTTTTTTAGCGTGGTTGCATCATTACTAGCATGTTTTCGTAGTGTTGCGAGACGAGCTCGTTCTTTTATAGCAAAAAAAAAAATGAGCTTTCTCTAACTCCTTATTAGCATTTTAGGCTTCATCGAGTTTATCCTTTAGGCTCTTCGTTTACCCTTTGTAATTCTTCTTCAGCCCAAGCTCTAACTATTCTTTCCAATCCCATGTCAACCTCTAGCTTTTAGTACTTGAGCCATAGTCGCTCAATGGTAACCTTTCTATCATGTGCAGTACTGTTTGGTTGTTTGCTATCTTTGTATGCTTCAGTGTATAGCCATAACATGAAATGCTAAACAGGAAATCTTGTCTTCAAGATGGGTTTATTTAATTAGTAGGAAGAATATGGATTTTGATTTTCTCCCCTTTCAAGACATTGAAATCGATGAATGGTTAATTAATTGATGTGCAGGTCACGGTGACATGATTTTGCTACTGTATTTTCATATGCTGTTTTACGTAAAGACAATATCTTCCTGCTCTAATATCTACTTATTTAAGTTATTTTCATTTTGCTATTGTACTCCACACAATTACCCAATCCTCTAAAGCTTCAATTCCCAGGTCCAAGTGTTAGTAAATGACATATATAGAGCCTTAATAGAGAAGTTAGTTAGATTATTTATAGAGTCCAAGGTAAGGTTTCCACCCATGAGGAAATGGATGCGGAAAAATGGAAGCTTTTCCTTCAGAATTTTTGGAAGAGATGTCGATTAACAGATAGCTTTAATTATATCAATGGTTTTTTCTTAATCAATTATATCAAAATTAATAACCTCTCAGCTGCCAGTAGCGCCCTCCAAGGATAGGATATGGTTACACGTCATGCAAACCATATTGACTAGGAAAAAGCCTAATTAACAGATAGCTTTAATTATGGAGAAAATCTCTCTCCCCCTCTCCCCCTCAAATTTCCAAGAAACCAAGTTCCTTTTTTCCCCTATTCTGGGACAGGGCTTGTGGAGAGAATTCTTCAGCATTTCCTTCTTTTCCTTAGGTATTTATGTTATATTTTCTTCTTACGCATGATGATTTCTTTGCCCACGTTGCATTTGAGATGCGCATGCACATTTAACAATGGTGATTTTGTTTTTTTTTTGTTTTTTTGAGTTTATGTTCTGCAAAACTTAATTGTGCTAGTTGATTGCTTCTTCAGCCAAATTAATTTATTTATTCAGTTTGATTGGCAATACCATGCGTGGATATAGAACACAGTCCTGTAGAGATTTCTCAAATAAAAAAAATATATAATGCAGGTCATGTTTCATAATTAAGATCTTGATGCAAGAATTCAAAAGATCGACAGGATTTCAACTACACTGTATTTCACAATCTTTTCCCGGCCTCGCACCCCTTAACATTCACCATTATTATTATGTCTTCAGAAATCTTGTTTAGCAATTTTATTTTGTAGTATGCTTCGAGGAAGTGCTGTCATCAGATTCAGGCTTCTTTAATTTATATCAGGTGCAACACTAAAATTCAAGCGGCCATTATTATTATGCAAATCAAAAGTAATAAGAAGAGTGAACCGTGCAGTATTTGAAGAATCATGCTACATTTGCTTTAATAATTTGGATTCGGACTCCATCTGTGCACTCTAGTTGAAGGTTCAGATCAGTTTTTTTTTTTTTTAACTTGCTTCTCTGCAATTTGGTGGCTCTGTTAACCAGCTTGAAGGTCTGCTCTTGTTTAGTTTACTTGTGCGTGGAGAACTTTTTTTAACAGGGTGCCCTTTTTAAGTGCTTGAAAATGAGAGTTTGTTTTCTGAAGGAGTTGTGTTACCAGTTGAGGTTGCATTGTTACCATGGATTCCAGTCATGAAGGGATTCAGATGCTACTGACTGCAGAGCAGGAGGCCCAACAAATGGTTGCTGCTGCTAGAAACTGTAAGGGGATAATAACATAACCACCATCAAAATAGTTTGAAAAATCTCCTCGTTGTTTGTTTTTTTCTTTATTCCTTTACTCTTTTATTGCACCACCAAAAATCTCACTTTGCTGTTCAGTGAAGACAACAAGGTTGAGGCAAGCTAAAGAAGAAGCTGAGAAAGAGGCAGCTCTTTATCGCTCCAATATGGAATCTGAGCACCGAAAGAAAGTAGATGAGGTATGCATATATACACGTTTCCTGAGCTATATTTATTTCCATAAAGAATACGAATTACAATTTTGTTTGGATTTGTAAACCATGTAGACAAGTGGGAACTCTGGCTTCACAGCGGAAAGACTTGGAGAGGAGACTGAAGAGAAGATTCAAAACCTGAAGAAGTCAGCCTCTGAGGTCCAGTCAGATGTTGTTGACATGCTCATCAAGTATGTTAAGGCCGCAAAGTGTTGATGCTTGAAGGAAGGAAGGTTAGTGTGGAGCTTGGACCATGACCTCCTGCTTTAAACGAGAATCACCATGCAAAAAAATTTTGTTATCCGGTCTCAGGTTCAGAGCAGTAGCCTGCAACGAAGAAGGGAAAGGAATGCCTTTATGATTTTTATTTTTTATTTTTTGAAACATTAACTTAATATTTGAGCATTATTCCTGTGTGTAAAGCTCAATCTTCCCCTTTTGAACAAATAAAATCTAATATTTTTTGCTGTTAGGTTTTTGACCCTACTCATTGTATAATGCCAAATAGACATCGGCAGAAGTGGTCGGCAGAAACGAATGCAGGAAAATTGCAACTTAATATTCTTTACCTATGAAAATAAATAAATAAATAAATCTCAAACCAAGAAAGGACAAACATTTTCCCATCCCCCTCCTAGTATAAATCTTTCCCAAAAACTGTTAGCAAATACCACATGAAAAGACGATCAGTGTTTTCCATAGAATCAATTGTGCATATCAACTGAACAAATTGAGCATTTGTAAACCAAATTATTTACAGTAAAGACTAAAAGCAACATGTTCCAGGCAAATCTGACAGCCGCATTGAGACAGCAGTTTATAGTGTCTTGCCTCTCAGATTATATTTCCGAGTAGAGAATCCCCAGAGCATCTGATTATTGCATCAGCTAAGCATCGAGGGATCACTTCAACAGCAGCGAGGGAAAGTCAACTACCCATATGAATAGTGTGGCAAAATCAAGAATTATAAATGTGAGCACTTGGCCCTCTTCCCGCTGTTAAGTTTTAGTGCTCCATGCAGGTGGAAAGCTTCACCTTGACCCCCATTCAAGGACCTTCTCTCCAGGCAGCAAACAGTAAGCTGTCTGAGTAACCTCTCAAGATGAGATCGCATGCAGCTTTGTGCATCCTTCACGTTGGGACCGGTTAACAAAATCATGGCATTTACAGCATCAGCCACAATCTCACGCTGTGACTCCTCAAGAAGATACCCAGCTGAGCACTGATGTGGTTTTTCATACGCCAGCAAGGCAACGCAATCCTGCAAAAGCAAGGGAATATCAACAGTTATTTAGCTATAAACTTGATTTCTATGAGACAGGAGACATCATTAAACATTAGGGCTAGGGGCACGATTTTCTTTCCTCCCTAGTTATGTGTGAAGGAAAAATCCCCATGCGCAAAAAGACAAAAAGAACATGGTGCTTGACAGAAAATCTACCGAGTACCTGAACTAGATCATCAAACCCAGGCAGCTTAAAGAACTTTGCCAATTCAATCCTTCCATGATGGACAGCCTCCTCTAGTGCTCCAGCCTACATACATTATACAAAGTTTGCATGACAAGACATCCAGTCAAGTACTCAAAAGACATGAAATCACGATCATACAGTAGAACAGTTAACAATTCCCATGGAGAACCTAATTGTGAGCTATACAAGGAACACTGGTTGATTGGATGAAAAAAAATCATTGAAAATACATGCATACAACAAAATAAAATAATAATAGTAATAAGCATTTCATTATTATTATTATTATTATTATTATTATTATTATTATTACTATTACTATTATTATTATTATTATTATTAGCAGAATCAAGTTTCTAGATATGTTGAAGCAACTTTCAGAAAATGTACATCCATGCAAGTCTGTATTCATAACTATGAGTTAAATATTTTCTTTATTAGAAAACAAGACTAGCAAATTAAACAGGGAAATAACATATACCCGAACTAGTTCAATAAACTTTTGACTGTGAAGCAGAAAGCAGGTGGCTGATTTTTCATCCTGCAAAAAAAAAAAAAAAAAACACCTCACATGTCATATTAATAAAGATAGAGATCACATCAGATAAAGTTTATTGATCAACGACGATAGAACATCCAAATTTTGTATTGACATAATGAAAACAAATGCAAGTTCATAATTCAGAACTTAAACTAACACGAACTCATAATAATGATCTCATTTTTTACTGTTATCTAGCATCAACAATCCAATTTAGCAAATTGGCTTTTGGGCACGATGGGATGATGTAAAATAAACCAGATAGCACACATAAATCAAAGCTCATGCACCTCCCAACTCTTTTATGCATTGGCAAACCCATTCCAACAGGCATCACACAATGTGAGCTTTCAAGTAAAGCTAATCACACAATTGCAATTAATACCTATCTGCTCAAATAGAAAATTGAATGCCACAGAAAAAAAATCACATGAACAGAAAAAAACATGATGAAAACCATGTGAGGTTTAATATTGAAATCTCATGACAGAAATTTCAATGACGTGCTTTGGCTGTGCTCATAGATTTTTTTTATAAAAAAAATCCTTAAAAAACTGAGAACAATAATGTCATAAAAGGACCAGCAACAATGCAAGGCTAATAAATAATTGAGGATGCCATAAATT
>Ga0325410_1009765_pt1 | contig 10191 bp, 7 predicted proteins | sample PopdelMetagenome_16_FD_206182 | JGI IMG/M metagenome (GOLD analysis project Ga0325410, IMG submission 206182) | Populus deltoides microbial communities from Bellville, Georgia, United States - Xylem-PdIQD-R3 | ecosystem: Host-associated > Plants > Phyllosphere > Stem > Wood/Secondary xylem...
TTTTGACACTACAAGCACAATGTATCACACAAATCGAAAGGAATTATCAGGTTTTAAACTATGCAAATATAACATGGAATGATGAAATTAAATTGAAAATACGGACCAAAACAAATAATCGTGAAAAACAAAATAAAAAGAAAAAGAAACAGTAAAAACCCTTCCTGTAGTGTAATTTGGTCCCGACCAAATCTTGAAGATTTCTGACTAATACATGAACAATAATTTAATTACCATAAAACCGTAGAATCTGAAATTTTAATGTGATTATGCATGTTTATTTTACATTTTAAAAATATTTTTGAAAAAATTTAATTTTTTTATTTTTTTATTTGTTTTAAATTAATATTTTGTTAATGTTTTTTAATCATTTTGATGAATTGATATTAAAAATAATTTTTAAAATATAAAAAATATTATTTTAAAAAATAATATCTAGATAAAATTCAATCTCTTATTTTCTATGATTATCTAGCCATATATTGAGAGAGATATTATTTCTTATTTTCCAAAATTGATGGTGACAGCGAGACAGAAGACAGAGACACATGAGGGAATGACTCGCCATCATCCAGGGGTATTTTCGTCATCTTGTCATTCACTCCGATCAACTAACAAATCGGCAGCAACTAATGTTCTAGGGATGTAATTATAATTCTTAGAGCTAAAGGTGTGCAAGTGTCAATTTAGGCAAACCTTATATATATATATAGACACACACAGAATTAAACATTAAATTAAATTGATATTAAGAAGTACAATATGTGAAGTGCAGAAATTGACATGTAGAATATACCGACATATATAAATAAATGTTTTTGTTTTAAGTTCGAATAATTTACTACTTGGCTTTAAAAGTTCTTGAACATGTTATATATATTTTTAAAAAGAATATTATTATAAGGAAATAATTTATTAATTAACTATAAAATTCACACACGATGAAGCACTGAGTGATAAAAGAATAAAGTTTTTTTTTAAATAATTATACTAAAATATCCATATTTATTTTATTTTATACTGTTCATGAGCAAGCTCAAGCTCGGTAAAAAAAAAATAACAAACCAAGCTTGAACATTATTTTAGAACTCAACATGATACTTAAATTCATGTTAGACTATATTTATTTATTTATTGTTTTTACCTGGGTATCCTCACATCCTTTTAAAGGATGAGACTAGTCTCATTCGGGGTTTGTGGCTACCCCTCTCAATAAATACGTTTTCTGGGGATCGAACTTGTGTTCTCATCCTTGCAGGGATATAGCAATACCTTAACACCAATACTTTATTGCTATGTTAGATTATATTTAATTTAAATGAATCAATGATGATACTAGTTGGCTCAACTTATTTCACTTGTAATTCAGAAAATAATTATTTAAAAGTTAAGTGGAAAGTTAATTAATTAGCACGGTATTTTTACTTTGATATTTATATATATACAAATATTTTAATGGGTTTTCTATATGGGTAGAATATTTCATGGGTCTTTTCGGTAATTATCACCATTATTATTTCTAGGGTTTATAAAGCCATCAAGTGCCCCCATTAACTTTTTTTTTTTAAGTAAATAAAAATATGACTTGAATATGGTTGATAGGAAATATATTTAATTTAAATGCAAGAAGATTAGTTCAGAAGATAAAATAAAAAATTAAATTCCATATTTAATGTGTTGGTATGACGTATTTTAATCAGAACTATATATTATATTGATATTTTCGCTATAAAAATAATTTAATCCTAAACAATGAGCCGGTACAAGACTGATGTGCTGTAAAAGCTGGCAAAATAAAACTCAAATTAATGAGTGAAGGAGCTGGGAGTAAGAAATTTGAGTTTGATTAAAATTAAAACTAAAAAAAAAGGAGGAGAAAACAATGTTAATAATTTACTGTGGATGGTAATAATGTTTTCTCCTCTTTGGCCTTTAAAAAAAATAGAATCTTAGCTAAATCTTTGAGGGTAAAATAGTCTTTGCATTAAGATTATTTTAGAGTTTTAATATTAACTAGGAATAAGATAAGCAATTTACATTTTAATTATATAGTAAAATCACATCACTGCCGTTTAAAGAAATAGCTTTTTTATCTTAAATTGAGGGTTATTTTTGTTTTTTCAAAATAAAATGCACAATAGAATAGCCTATTTACTCTTGGAATGAAAAGACTAATTCCATTATAAATGAACAGTAAAAAAACCTTGACACCTTTGAGTTTTTAACTTTTTATTTAGAGAGCTTCCTTCCTTGTTCTTTTATTTCTAGAATTGGTTGAAGAACAAATCAAACTTATCACTCTTGATCACAAAGAGTATGACATTTTTATCCTTATTGGAATTCCTTTGTGGTATCTCTAACTTATCAAATAGTTTTATTCAAACTTTATCATTTATTCCCAACAAAAATCATGTAATTTTCAGCTTAAACACCATAAAAAAAAACCATATAACCAACCCTACCTCCCTTCATCTTCATACCAGATTGCTAGTTTGTTCGAGTTAACAACCCAAAGCGCATCATCTTGGTATCAGAGCAAAGGTTGCAAAACAGATTTGGGACTTTAAATGTGGCTAACTTGGAATCAGAAATATCAAGGATTATGAACTAAAACAAATTGTTTTCTTTGACTTGGATTTGAATTGGAACGAGTGTTCCCTTACTGATTGTGGTGGCTATTCATATTCTTAATTGAATTTATGATCTGAGTTGTAAGACATTGTTTTTGAATTTGTGTGTGAATTATGAGAAATTGATATACTATGGCTAGAGAAAGAGATGAAGTTTCAAGGGGAATCAGTTTGCAATAATTTTAAATTATTAGGTTGCAACGATCTTATGACGAGATTCAAGAAGAAATAACAGGAATTCATGATCAAATAGATGTCCTCATACAAATGATGCAAAGGAACAATTTGTAACCCCCAATAAAGGCAAACCTGTAGGTGATCGGACCTCAACGAGATAAGAAAATGGGGTTTAGTAAGAGGGTACAAGTTCAGAAGGGTAAAGAAAAGGTGATCGAACCTCAATATCCTAAGAGGTTGCGAGACATTAAGTGTTTCAAATATTTGTGGAATGGACATATCTCTTCTTAATGTCTGAACAAGAAAGTTATGGCGGTGCATGGGAAATATAAGGAGTTGGTCAATGGTAATGACGTCGAAACTGAAGTTAAGGATGAAGAAAGAGAAGATCTTGAGCTAGCGGAAGTGGATTTGTTAGTAGTACAGCGGGTTTTAACTGTACAAGTTGATGTATGTGAAGAATAATGTAAGAACATCTTTCATACGAGATGCCAGATTCGAGATAAGGTGTGTGGAATGATCATTGACAATAAAAGTTGCACTAACGTTATGTCCACTACTTTGATGGAGAAATAAGGTTTAGCTATTGTTTCGCATCGCATCCTAAATCGTATAATCTATGGTGGTTTAATGAGAATGGAGAGATTTGGGTGACAAAGCAAGTTCGTGTGCCTTTTTCCATCAAAACCTATCATGATGAGGTTTTGTGTGATATGGCTCCGATGTCAACTAGCCATATATTATTATGGTGTTCGTGGCAATTTGATAATGATGTGACCTACAATGACGGAAGAATATTTAATCATTTATACTGAATGAGAAGAAAGTGAATTTGTTGTTATTAAGTTCCCGACAAGTTAGAGAGAATGAGTTGTGAAGTCAAAAAATGAGGTGAAATCAGGTAAAGAGCTTATGTTAGCCAAGAAAGGAGACATTGAATAAGCATTAGCTTCGATTAGGGTTGTTTTATGGTATGAGTGAAACCATTATTGCAAGTAGTGAATGTGGAATTGCTAAGATAGATTATGAAGTTGCTTAAAGAGTTTTTAGATGTGTTTTCAGGAGTTGCCTAAAAGTTTATCACCTATTCGTGGAATTGAGCATCAAATTAACTTGGTGTTAGGAGCTTCACTTCTTAATTGACCAACCTTTAGGTGTAATCCATAGGAGGAAAAGGAGATTCAAAGACCGGTTGGTGAGCTCTTAGAGAAAGGCTACATGCAAGAGTCATTTAGTCCATGTTCCGTGCCTACCTTGCTTATGTCGAAGAAGGATGGTACCATGCAGATGTGTGTGGAAAATCATGCAATCAATAAGATAACAGTTAAGTATCGATCTTCTATACCTGACTTGATGATTTGTTTGACGAGTTGCATAGTGTTGCGTTGTTTTCTAAAATTGATTTAATGAGTGGTTATCATTACATTAGGATGAAAGAGGGGGTGAATGAAAAACAACATTTAAAACTAAAAACTGGTTGTATGAATGGATGGTAATGTCATTTGGGTTATCTAATGCACCTAGTACTTTGCTAATGTGGTTGTCGAATGTGTTAAAGGAGATTGTGATGGGTTCTTTACGCATGAAGGTTACTTATTCAAGATAGGCATAATATGTATTTCTTCAAGTTCTTTATGGGATTTGCTTATACGAGAGACTCATGATGGTGGTCTTAGTGGTCATTTTGGTGAAAAGAAGATTTATAAGCTACTGAAAAAACATTTCTTTTGGCCTAGCATGTTGAAGGATGTTCGCAAAGTGATTAAGAGATGCGTTGTGTGTAAGAAGGCTAAGAGCAAGGAGAATGCATATGAGCTATATATGTTGTTGCCTATTCCGAAGCATCTATTGATGAATATTGTCGCGAGGTCGCACCGCGACGTCGTCGGCAATGGCAGAGGTTTTTTTCGTGCCTCCTGATGAGGTGTTGTGTTGGAAATATTTTTGGATTTAATCATAAAATTTTGATTAATATTCAAGAGTCGCCACCTAGTATTATGATCACTAGGAACCTATGGACTGCGAGTGTCTGGGTAAGAGACTGGTTGTGCAAGGGAAAGACGCATCACCCCCAATGCACCCTACCTAAGATAAGCTGCATTGCTATTTGATTGTTTTTTTTCTAAGTCGGATTTTTATTCGTTGGTCTTTTCTAAGGTTCAAGGTAGATCTCTCTTCATGAGAAAGTCTCTACCATATCAGGTTAGGCCCAACTAACTGCATAATGTAAACAATAGTTCACATTCTGCATGCAACCAAAATGGTTGCAGAAGACGGAGACGAGTGGAGGAGAAGACTATTGGAGGCAATGGTCACGGCCGTGATCAAGAGGCTGAGCTGATGGTTCGGGCGTTGTTGTTGCGAGGAACGGTGGAAAAGTTGGCGGTCGGTGGTAAAGGAATGAAAAGAAGAAGAAGAAAATCTGCAAAGGGAAGAGGGAGGAGTTCACGGTGGTTGTTCTGCCATTGGTGAGGGTCTGGATTGGTGGAGAAAATGGTGTTCAAGCCGATGGTGAGTGTGGTGGTGGCCGAAGGTCACGACGAAGAGAGAAAAAAAAGAGAGAACTTGTTGCAAAAAAAACCGGGGAGGGGAAACTGATTTTTGACTGATTTTACACCTCATTTTCTTTCTGCTCAGGCCAAGAAATTCACCTCTATTTATAAGGGCTAGAAGAGAGTAATCTTGTATTCACAGGGGAAAAATTCCAACCCTTGATTCGGTTGGTAAGGATCCCAACTGTTGATTCAAAATAGACACCGTGAACTGTCAAATTTGACAGTTCAAGGCTGCCTAAGTTGGCTACTTTAAGCCAGCGCCGGGGCTGTTTTGATGATAATCCTGAACGAACCATACTCGGGGATAGAGGGATGTTAGATGACTATTTTGGTTAATGTATTGTCAACTTTGGTGGACATATAAGGTATTAAATGCATCTAAAAAGTAGCCACCCGAACAGCAAAATCGGGGAAGACAATGAACAGTGACCAAACGACGCGTCATTTAGTTTAAAAAAAAAATTCAAAATGGTGTCGTTTTGGGTTGAATTAGAGATTTTTTTTATCTTCAATTTAGTCCTCCAGCTTACACTTTTGTGCAATTGTACCCCTAATTGACCATAAACTTTCGATCTAATGTGATTAAGCCCCTAATGAACTTCAATTTGAACCCCGAAGTTACGCGCCCATTGCGATTTGGTTCTTAGTCTAGGATTTATGCAATTTAACCCCTAATTAACCATTAAACTTTCAATTTCTTCAATTTCACCCCCGGTTTCAACCAATTAAGCCCTTATAGTTCAACACCTTTTACAAATTGGTTATTGGTTGTGAAAATATTCAATTAGACCCCTAATTGACCCCAAAACTTCAATTTTCTTGCAATTTTACCCATGATTTCAATCAATTAACTTGGTAAAAAAAATTAAATTTAGTCTTTTAAAATTCCAATCTTCTCAATTAAACCCGAATTGGGCTCTCAAACTTAAATTTTCACCAATTAAGCCCTTAATAAAATTAATTTGACCCATTTAAAGTGTAATTAAGTCCTTGCACTTAATTAAATCCTTCAATTGAACCAAAATTAATTCTTAAACATAATTAAAAATCAATTTGGCCCATGATTAAATCAAATTGGTCTATTAAAAATTTAATTATGTCCTTGGACTGAATTTTTATGCAAATTCATCCAATAATCATTTAATTTGACCTTGAATTTATATTGTTTCTTCATTTTTGGGCATAATGGAGTACAATTAGGCCTTGAATTTTCTTTAAAATTGCAATTGTATTCCCCAACCTGCTTTCTCTACGTTGTCAACCTTTATTTTATTTTTTTTATTTTTATTTTGAAAAAAAAGTAAAATTTTAGGAATAACCCAGAATTGGGTTATGACAAATACTAGCAAAGAATCTATACTTGGGTTTCTTATAACACAATGTGGAAAGGATTCAATTATGGTTGTGATTGATCGATTTTCCAAAATGTCACATTTTATACCTTGCCACAAGAGTGATGATGTTATGAATATTGCTAATTTGTTCTTTAGGGAAGTTGTATGTTTGCATAAAATCCCTAAAAGTATTATGTCTGATTATGATGAAAAGTTCCTAATCCATTTTTAGAAGTTTCTTTAAAGGAAGCTTGGAACAAAACTACTATTTAATATGACATGTACTACTTAAATTGATGGACAAATCGAGGTTCGATCTCATATCGAGATGACAACAAAGTATACAAAACTTGCTATTAAATGGTGAAAGATGTTGACGATCTTGATTTGAGGACAAATCACTTTCAACCCAAGGGTGATGATATTCATCATGATTATAACATAGAAGAGGTTGATTCTAATATGTATGGGCATTCAGATGGTCCAATGATGAGAGTTCGGGTGAAACAACTACAAAGTGTCTTAACAAGTTAGATTAACATGACTGAAGTTTAGATGAGTTTGGAAGCTTATAAACTGAATGGAAATGGTTCAGATATGTTTGTTTGTTTTCAAATAAGACCTCGGTCATGAATTGAGAGTTTTGGAGACTTTGGGTTTACTATCAACCCTTGGGTCGATTTGAATTTGAATTTTCACCACATTATTGCATTGGAAAACAAGCCTATTCTATATGGTTTTCAAGTTCAGAATGTCATCTTTCCAGATTATATAACCATGCATGCATTAGAGTTGTGTGTGAGAAGTTATGATTGTTTTTATTTTTATATATATGTGTGTGTTCTATATTAAAAATATATATATATATATATATATATATATATATATGTGTGTGTGTGTGTGCTATTTATTATTTGTCTAGTTTTCTGAACAAAATTATTTATCTGGGTCTCAATTATGTCATTTTGGTATTTCCTAGACTTGAAGGGTTATTCCAAGTATAAATGATGTTTCTGACCAAGTATGAGGAACTTTTGGAAATAATATAAAACTTTTCAACTTCTCATTTAGAGAGAATTTTTCCGTGTTCTTCCATTTCCAAAATTGGTTGAAGAACAAATCAAACTTATTACACAAAGAGTGTGGCACCTTTATCCTGATTAGAATTCCTTTGTGATATGTCTTACTTATCAAAGAGATTCATTCAGAATTTATCCCTCATTTTTATTACAAATCATGTAATTTTAAGCCTAAACATCATAAGAAAAACCATATAATCGAACTTATCTCCCTTCATCTTCATATCAGATTACTAGTTTGTTCGGGTTAGAAACCCAAGGCACATCATTTTTGTCTTTCAAAATAAAATACACAGTAAAATAAGCTATTTACCCTTGGAATGAAAAGAAAACTTACTAATGCTTGAGGGGCCTTACGTATATTCTCATTACAAATAAACAATGAAAAGACTTTGACACCCTTGAGTCCAAATAATTTAAGCCTTGTGTTAAAGGGTATTTTTATCATTTTATTTTTGTTTTTTTTCTCACTAATTGTGGGGTGATTTTATTATTTTACTAAATAAAAAATGAATTAAAAAAAGGTTAGCGCATGCGGCAGATTACGACAACCAAAATTGTTGTTTTGGGGTGGGGTCTGATATGTCTCAACATATTCTCCATGAAAAGGCAGTGCATGTACATCGAAATTCGCCAGTTTGTCATTGGTGAACATTCTTTTTTTCCTATCCTTTCTTTCCTCTCTTTTCCTCATTATTTGCATTGTCCTGCAATGTTTCAAATCAACCATTACACTTCTCTTTCTGTTTTATTTAATCCTTTTTTCTTTTAGTTATTGTTTGTTTTATTTTAAATAAGTTATGAGAATTTTATGTCAATTTTATCCTCATTCAAGCTCTTGATTTGTCAAATTTGATCATCATTCTTTTAATTAATATGTATAGAATTTAAAATAATATTTAGAGCATATTTTTTTTTACGGTTTCACCCTCCATTATTTTTTTCCTTTTAGATTCAACCATCATTCTTTTGATTGTTTTTTTTATTTACTTTGTAAAGTTTTTAAAATTATTTTTTTATTCGATTTCATCCTTCAACTTTTAATTTTTATGGATTCTAGCTTCTTCATTAATCCCGTGTCTAGGATTTCACGGGTTTCAAATTTTGAAAATTAGCCCACCTTTAAGGGGTTTGCTTGGGATTTATTTGTTATGTTTATATTTCATAAAACTATTTTTTTTGTTTTATCCTTTATTATTTATTTAATTGGAGATTGAGTTTTATTTTTTTATAGCTTTTTATGTCCTTTGTTTTTTATTTGATTTGTGTTCTCTCAAGTATTTTTATTTATTGTTCTTTATTAAGTTTATTTTTTAAAAATAAATTTTATTATTTAGTTAAATAGAATTGATTGGTTGAATATATGCGGAAGATCACTTCTTCTTCTTTTTTTCTTTTAAAAGTCATTACTCTAGTGACCCATATGATTTCTTTTAATGTCGCCATATAGTCTTTTGCAGTGGGGTTTTGACCGTCTCAGCAAGCTCTTATAGTGATGGACAATGTCCACAATGAAATGAAGATGAGTTTGCATTGATCTTTTCTTTCTTCTATTTTTAGGTATAATATTGGTGACTCATTTGTTTTAGTTAATTGTTACCAAATAGTTTTTGTACGGTTTGTGTGTTGTCATTACTTATAGTTTAAATCATACTATTACATTACTCGATCTTATTGGATTCAGTTAAGTTAATGACTCGATCATCAAGTTTTTCTTGTTTTTTTTATAGATACTATCATTGTCTAAACATCCCTATTGTACATTAAAAAAAATGATTGGCTTACTGCGTAACGCGGGTCACAATTGTAGTTTTCTACTATTCGTGTAGGATTTGAGTAAATTATGAATTAGTCCTTTTAGTTTTGTAAAAAAATTTAAACAATTATTTTAGTTTCACAAGCTAATTAACTAGTATCCTTAATCATTTACATATTTCTTTTCAATTCATTTTTCTAAGACAAACAAATGGAAAAATTGATGGGCTAAGAAGATATATTTTTTAAAAATAAATTAACATTAAATTAAGCATAGTTGATATTGATTTAGAAGCTAATTATTTAATTTTTGAAGTTTAAAGGACAACCAAGAGGAATTGGTTCAGGGGTTGCTTAACATTTAAGTATGGTTGGAATTGTGTTTTGTCATAATCATAGTTTTGAAAGTATTTAATTAATTAAAACACATCATATTTTTACATGTGTTCACTAAAACGCTCTCTTAAAATCTCAATTATGAAAAAACTATAATTTATAATTTTTTTAAATCTATTTTTTAATCGTAAAAATTAATGCAATACCAAACATAACCTTAATGATTAAGAAGATTTGGAGCGTGGAAAAAGAATTTAAATCTTTTTTTTACTATTAATAAACTTTTAAATAGTAAAAATAATTCTTCCCATATAGAGTTGCTTAT
>Ga0325410_1009766_pt1 | contig 10191 bp, 2 predicted proteins | sample PopdelMetagenome_16_FD_206182 | JGI IMG/M metagenome (GOLD analysis project Ga0325410, IMG submission 206182) | Populus deltoides microbial communities from Bellville, Georgia, United States - Xylem-PdIQD-R3 | ecosystem: Host-associated > Plants > Phyllosphere > Stem > Wood/Secondary xylem...
TTTAAATAGCCCGAGACTGTTTAAATATAATAATTAATAAAATCCTAGTATACAATAATAAAAACAAAGAAAATCATGGGCAAAAACTCTTGAGTCAAATTTGGCATGTTCCGGAACAAAGCTGGCTTCTTATACTTGTAGACAAAACGTTTTGGCAAAATTAATTCCCACCCGATCCATTAATTAGATAAAAAATCATGATCCATTTTTATTAAAAAGTCTATTTGACGCGTTCAAATTCTTTCTGGAGCTAAGACTTTTGCTACGCGCAATGCTGCTTTCGCCACGTCGATAATGAATGGAAACATTCGAATCCAGCACTGTCACTCGAATTGAACGCTCGTTGGTATTTTAAATATTAAATGAATATTTATGTCTTCGGATCCCTTGAACTATTAATTTTATCTCTCAGGTTGCTTTAAATTTGCACAACAAAAGTAAATTGTCGAAACAGGTAATTGCTTGTGGAGTTACCCAACGAATCATAACTATATATTTACATCGAATTTCTCAGCTACGTACATTAACATGGTCGTGCCGTTTAGAATTTTGGTGATTACTATGCATGTCATTGGTTGCTGGTTTATATTCAGTACAAACTTCTACTCTCTTCAATAAGAATGTTTCTAAATTTTAAGGTTGCGAATTACTATATATGCTGTAAACTGTAATGGCTCATGCTTGCAGATATTATTCTTCGAGGCCTAATTAAATTGTTAAGCAGTCTATTCTCCATTTTAACATTCAAGGTTTGATTTTTACTACAAGCATTTAGAAAACAATTTGTTCTATTCAAAATCCAAAGACAAGGATTTAATATATATATATATATATATATAAAAGAACAAGTGTAGATAGTTATTAAACTTAGACCGGCCCGGCTGGTTGATCCGGTGATTGAACTGGTCCGAGTAAGTTAAAAGACTAGAATGAGCAAAAACCCAGCAAAACTCAGTCGATCCATGACCCGGATGACTCGACAAAACCTGGTTGAGACCTGATTTTTTTTTCAAATGTATTTTTTCTCATAGCCAAAGACCTATCTCTTTTTATATTTTTTAGTTGGTTATTAATCTTTTTCAGAATTCATTATCTAAATATTAAAAGATTTTTTTTAATGTGGGATTTGAAGTTCTCTAATATATATACTCTATATTTACAACCAAAAAAACTATTTTTTCAATGTGGGATTTTAAGCACTTTAGTATATATACTCTATATTTACAAGAAAAAAATTATGTTTTTTTAATGTGAAATAAAAAATATTTTTGGTTGAAATACTTCAACTTAAAAAATAGCATATTAACATAATATCTTTTCAATGTAAGATAAAAAAATTTTTGAAATAATTTTTTAAACTTCATTATTTATAACATGAATATACTATATTCACATGAATTGTTTTTTAAATTTTTTTATATAAAATATTAAAATTTCAGATATATTTTTTAATTTTTTTAAATTAACTTAAATTGAGTGAAATTAATCCATATAACCTGATACCGGCTCCTTTACCGGATATGATAACTATGCATGTGTATCTATCAACATACACAGACGTGTTGTCCCCCAAGTGCATCATTGCTTTCCATTTATTCATTACATCGAACCTGGCACTGCTTTTAGAAAGTTTATTAAAAAACCGCCAAATAAGAATTCGGCGAGGATTTTTACACCTACTTTATTGCTACTTGTTGGAAGTAGAGGATGGTTCTATTCAAATGAATACAAAGGTTTCACTAAAATAAATAAATAAAAATATGAAAAATGTCAAGTAAAAAAATACCAACACTCATGCATGGATCTTAGTTAAATCATATAATATTTCCACTTGATTAAAAGAACACTGATTGTTTTGTTTCGTATTTATTTATTTATTTATGTGTTGCTTATATTATTTATAACATTCTGTTTCATCGATGAGAGCACCGATGTTTTTTTAAGTAATTCATTTTAAATTACTTAAAAACCTCTTAATGAAAAATTCAATACAAATATCACAATTATTAGTTTTTAAAATAATTAAATAATTTTATTCACACCATAAATACACAAACAATTTATTATATTTGATTTTATAGCTAAGCGGTATAGCCACAACACACAAAACATCGCCATGGAACAGGTGATTCCTTATTATTATTATTATTTCTTTTGCGAGAACCATTTTAAAAGGTATGAGCTGCTTCATCAATGGAAATTATACTTGTATAAAGAAAGTAATATTCTGATGAAATTAATACATGAGAAGTGGATCCCAACAGGAAAACAAGCGACCAACTACGATGTTCGTGTTCTCTATGGCTACCCTGGCTTAGCTAAATTTAGGAGGTCCGAACCATTTCCTTGTTGCCATAAAAAGGATGCGACTGTAAAACATATCCAGCAAAGTGACGGCAAATAACTCAATTGCAAGAAGAATATATGTCAGTGTCACCTTCCTCGTTTGGCTAATTCAAACGCATTACCAGCCAGCTTTGTTCATTATTATCCTAGCAACACCGATAGAATATTTGTAGATATTTAAAAACTGATTTTATTGGAAAAAATATTTCCCAGTAGAATCACGTACAGTAATTGATCATTGAAAAATATACCGTTAGTAATTTTTGTTTTATTAGTTATTTAATCGGTAATATAATTATTGATGAATTTATAAATGAAAAAAGAATGCCAAACAAAAAAAAATTACCGATATTATTTCATCGGTAATTTTATCAATGAGTATGACATATTATCGACGCTGATTTTATTGGAAAAAATATTTACCAATAAAATCACACACGGTAATTGATCGTTGAAAAATATACCGTTAGTAATTTTTGTTCTATTAGTTATTTCATCGGTAATATAATCATCAATGAATTTATAAATGGAAAAAAAACGCTAAACAAAAAAAAATTACCGATATCATTTCGTCGGTAATTTTATCAATGAGTATGACATATTACCGACATAATAAATCATTGATAATTCTATCAGTGATTGAATTTATAGTACTGACGGAATTAACCCGTCGGAGATTTACATATTGTTAGTGACAAATCCTGTAATTTTTTTTGAAATTCTCTAGAACTTTTTGAAGGACTTAATCTGTTGATAATTTTATTTATAATTATCGATGGCAAAATCTCATAATTTTTTTCTTACCATCTTGATCTTTTCAAATACTTATTCTATCATCATTCTATTTGAGATTCAAATTTAGTTAGTAATTCTCTCAGTATTATATTTAACATTAAAACAAAACAAAAATAAAAAATTAAATTTTTATTATTAATATTAAAAATATTATTAAATATAATTTATTTGGTGAACAAAGCTGAAGGAAAAGAAAGATCTTTACCGGGATCAGGTGGACCAGGAGGTAGAAAGTTATTCTAAAAAAAAACATTGGAAAAACATTTATGAAAAAAATGATACTGAAAACAGTTTTTCTTAATAAAAGAAAAGAATGTAACAAAAACAAACAGAATATTTTCATTATTCTGTTTGTATTGAAAAGTCAACTTGCAATCTAGTGTTTCAGTTTTGGTCGATTGCGTCCAAATTTACTTAAATTTACATAAGGGGATAGAAGGACTTAATTATAAATTTGAAGACAGTACTTCGGGGACTTCAATTTCAATTTTTTTTGCTTTCTACAAATTATACTTAATTTGATCGACAGTTTAGCGACTAAGCACTTTAAGTTAAGACTGTGAATCGCCATGGATCTTTTGCTCGTCAAGCCATCTCCCTTGATGGAAATCGAACAAGGTTCCAAATAAAATTGCCCTTGAAATATGACTAATTAAAAAAAACTAATTCATGTGGTAATTTTATTCTTGAAGTTGTACCCTGAATAAATTACCGTGAATTAAAATAGTAATTTTTTTTAAAAAATTAATTTGATCCTTAATTTTTTTATACAATAAAGCTTTTTTAAACTCAAATTAATAGCTAATTACATTTTCTTTAAAAAAAGGGTGAAATCAAAACGCAGATAAATAAAATGTAAAACATGAAAAAAAATAGGTGGAACTTTGAATTTTCATAAAAAAAAAGTTTGAACCCATATCTTTCTCAGTTAATAAATGGTTGATCCCTTTAGTTGTTAGAAATTCCACTATGATATCAAACTTTAATTTTTTAATTTTTCAATTTTTTCTATGAGAGGAGAAAGATACACTTGTTAAAATCTAGTGTAAAGAGAGAAAGTCATTGTTAATATCTATTTTGATCACCAAAATGGTTGAAGTTAGTGTCAATAAGATCCATTCAATGAAAGGAGCCTTATGATGGTTGTTTTGAACCTCAATATTATCTAAAAAACTAGATCTAAGTTGAGAATGATAAAATTTTATTTGAGTTGATTTTGTGAATTAGACCCTTTTTTAGTTTATTAGGTTGATATGTTGGTTTGTTGATGTTTTAAGAATGTATATAGGGTGTTTTCAAGTTAAAATAAATTTAAAAACAAGTTTTGATGAATTTTGTCTTTCGATATTGAATTAGTTGAAGATTTAGCTTTCTAATTTGTTTTTTTTCAAGATTATTTCCATAAGTTTTGCATGTTAATCCGGATTCACGTAGATAGATTTAATGTATGTCCATCTCAATATTAGATAAAAATATCATTTAATATTTAACTAATTTTAAATTTGTGATTAAATCTATTTTTCAGAGACACATTAACAATAAATAGACTTTTCTTTAATGTTTTTTTTTTAAAAAAAATACTCCAATGCACGATATAACGCGAGGCAATTAACTAATCGAGAACTAAGGATTGGTGGGTCATCACCTAATCTGTGCAAAATCATAGTGACCCACCCTTTTTTTTTTTGGTCGGGAGACTTCTTGTTCCTTATATTTTTTGGTCAAAGATTAATATAGATTCCTCACTCCAAATTCCTTCATCCTTTTGAGTGCCGTCTCCTTCAAAGTGGGTGGCTCTTATGTCCCACGAAGGTATCGTCAGAAACCTGCAAGTTATCTATCTTGTTGTGAATTTTTCGAAGAGCGCATGGCTGGACTAGTTTATGTATGAATGATGCAAAATAATTGGATGTTAAGTGTTTTGGAGTTTGGAGTATGTAATTATCTAACAAATTCATACCATTTGGCAAATCCAAATAATTAATAGCTCAACTTCAATATCTGAACTATGGAGAAAGCAAGGCATCTTCACACATGGCTAGCACATGGTGTTTGGATATTTTATGTAGCATAAACTTGCAGTACTGGAATTAATTAACTGACAAAGTGTTTATATATAGAAGAAGAAGAAGAAGAAGAAGTGTTTATGACAGCTAACAAAGTGGGCATGTTCTACTAATAATTAAATGAATTACTCTCTGGAGCACCGTGCTAAGCACTTGAATCCTCACCTGGCAATCAGTCACGTAATCAGGGTTTTTTTTTAAAAGATGGTGGCCGTAAAAAAACTGAAGTGATTGTTGACAAGCAGCTCAGGAGTGAAAGGGAAGTACCATTAATTAATGGTGTAGCAGAGAACGAATGGCGAAGGGAGCATTAGAAAACTAGACATCATAGCCAGAGAGGTTAAAACCTAAAAAGTTTTAGGTCGCAAGTTGACTCTTGAAACTAGGGCCAGGGGATAATTAAGAAATATGTCCTTTATTATATCAGTAATATATATAAACACACACACACACACATAACCCGCCTGCATTCCTATCAATATTTTTTAACATACAATGTGGATGTTTAGACAACAATATCATTCGTAAAAAACAAGAAAAATATAATGCTAGCGTCGCTAACTTGACTATATGATTGAATAATATAATAATCTAATTTAAATTATAAAAAATAATAGCTGATGAACTATACAAAATTTTTTAGTAACAATTAATTAAAACAAATAAATTATCAATATTATATCCGGAAGGAGAATAAAGAAGAAATTTAAAGATTCACCATCATTCAATTGTGGACATTGCATACAACCAGAACATCTTGCTAAGACGGTCTAAACCCATCACTACAAAAGAGTGCATGGAGACATTAAAAGAAACCGCATGGGTCGTTAGAGTAACGTCATGGAAAAGGAAACAAAAAAAGGAGTGATTATTCACTTATAGTCAGCCAATTAATTCTATTTAACTCAAGAATAAAACTTACCTATAAAAATAAACTTAATAAAAAACAACAAGTAAAAAGACTCAAGCGAACTCAGTCAAATAAATAAACAAAGGACATATAAAGTTGGAAAAAAATAGAGCTTGATCTAATTAAATAAATATCGAATGATAGAAACGAAAAAACATTAGCTTTAAAAAATATTAAATGAAACAAATAAAACCCCAACGAACCCCTAAAACTGGGTTAATTTTCAAAACTTACTACTTGTAAAATCCTAAACATAGGCTTGACCAAGAAGCTAAAATTCAAACAAATTAAAATGACCAAATATTAAAAAGCAACAACTTAAATGAGGATGAAATTGAAACAAAATTTCAATTATTTAAAACAAAGCAAATGATAACCAAAAAAACATGGACTAGATAGAAAAGAAAGAGAAGTTTAATGGTTGGTCTGAAAAATTGAAGGGCAGGCCTAAAGATTGAGGAAGAAAGAGAAAAGAAAGAAGAAAAAAAAAGAAATGGTCATCGGTGACAAACCGGTTAACTTATATATGCACACGCCTTTTTTTAATGGAGAACATGTTGAGACGCATCGAAAGCAACCTTGAAAAGATAATTTTAGCGTTTTGAATCAGCCGCATGCCCTGTCTTAAGACAGCGAAGCAACTGACGTGCTTTAATTTTTATTTATTTACTAAAATACTTAAATGGCCCCACCTGACTTATTAGTTACCAAAAAAAAACAACAATAAAATGATACAAATACTTTTTAACCTAAGGATTAATTTAAGTAATATATTTGTCTGCACTCCGCTGTGAATCAGATTATTCTTTTTCTAAACTTAAAAAAAATATTAAGAGTATGAAGATTTTTTTGGTAGTATCATTAAATCCAATGAAGCGGTTCGATTTTGAAACTTATCAACCAGACTCTTTACCTAACTTTAATTTCAAATTAAATCATGTGAGAGCTAGTTCAAAGTGAGTCATTCAATTTCATAAGTCCAAAAACAACTTGAATAATCAGTAAAAACATGACATAATTTTTAAAAAACTTTAAGATAATATTTTTTTTTAATATTGAGACAATGATAGATTGGATCGACCTCGGTCACCTTGCGACATGAGTCATGGATTTCAATAAGTTTAATAACTTTGTTGTTTTTATAAATTATTTTAATTTTTATTTTATGATAAAATTAGATGCATGCAAAATCGATCACCAACCCTAAAAAATACGTTATTTGGATCGTGATAATTTTATAGAAAATAGAGAAAAATAAACCATGAATTTAATTTCCTAACCAATCCAATATTGAAGGAGAGTGATATAAAAAAAACATATCATGTTTGACGAGTAAACGTGTTAAACCCGTGAATCGAGTAACTCAAGTCAACACATCAAACACGCAAACCGTGTAATGGACTCTGTTAGGATTGATAACTTGTTTTTTTTCTAAACTGTTGTTTATTTAACTATATAATAATAAAAACATACAATCATAAAATCGAGTATCAAATCAATTCTGAGTTTTTTAAAAGAATATAAAAAATAAATTATTAATTCTAAATCCACACACACACACATCATATAAAAGGACTAAAAGTTAAAAAAAATTCAATAACCATAGGAGAAAAAAAGGATCGACATGCAAAATAATAACAACAATAATATAAATTAGTATTAAAATCCGCAGTCATAAAAGATGTGGAGCCCTACCTGTTATCTTTATACTTAATATTTGATCTGAACGATAGGTTACATAGATCCACGTATGCATCTAATTCTTGTTATTTGAAACAAAATAACAGTACTAATTACGAAGTGGAAAATGGTGGCCATTTTACATCAAAAAAGGCTCCAGCACTGAGAAAATTCGAGCACCTTTGACTTGTCTCCATGAAGTGTATCAGTCATTCTCCCTTGCGTCTTATCATCTCGCGGCTGACATGTAGCATATGATATGATTTCCAACATGCCTTATCTCTTTCTCTAGGCTGTTGTAATCTTGCGGCTGACATTTTGCTCCTCGTCCCTTCAAAAAGAAGTAAAAAGCCACACTCATGGCACAACATCCAATCTGACTGAGTGCTCAAAGCTGTTTGGAACGTGTTTGTGGAACACTGTTTTTTTTTTTTTAATTTAAAATGATTTATTTCAATTATTACCACCCTCCAAACAGCCCCCAAGAGAATCATGTTTGTCGATATTTTATCTGTGAACACCAACATGGGAGAAAAAAACAAAAAACTTGATCGGCAAGTCCTTGCTCGTGAATCTTGCAGGGATCATGTTTGTCGGTAATTTATTTTCGGAGTGTCTTCTCAGTATATAGTTCTTCCACCGATCTAATCAGGCCAAGGAAAGTCATGGTTTGATATCATGAACTGATCGACCTGTTTTTCGAATGATTCATTCCAGGAACTAGAGGTTCTCGATCGAAAATTTTCATTTATTCGCAGAGTTTCGACACTATTTTTCTTCTTGCAGTCAAAAGAAAATAATTAGTAACTTCCAATTATTATGCCAATTGCATCTGATTAAAATTACCATTCTGCATTCCCTAGCCTTTCCTCTGTAACAAACACTATAGAGTCTTCCCCTCGAAGCTGGAAGGGAATAAATTGAAACGAAAAAAGATATCTTTATAATTAACTGGTGACTAATAAAGTAAAGCCCTGTAAAAATTGTTTAATGTTTTCTCATTGATCCTAAGTGTTTGCTTAAGAATCAGATTTCTTGTTACTTAATTCTTATCCTCTAATATTTTATTTGTTTGAAATCTAGCTCTATTTTTTTCTTACAAGTTATCATTTGATTGGAATGGATCTTCCCATTTTTTTTTTTATATATTTTTCCTCATGTAAGATTATCTTATTTTCATATTCACGATTTTGGATTTTAGGAGTTAATTTGATTTAATTGGGGATTATCTTTTTTACTTTTTTTAAAATTATTTTTTTAGTTTCGCATTTTAATGTTGGATCGGGCCTGTTTGTTTCTATGTTTTAAAAACTCTTTTGAAAAAAATTTAAATTTATTTATTTATTTCAAATTAATATGTTTTTAGTTTTTTCAAATTATTTTGATGTGCTAATGTTAAAAATGATTTTTAAAAAATAAAAAATATTATTGGCATGTATTTTGGCATGAAAAGTTATTTAAAAAACAACCGCAACCACACTATTAAACACGCGATGAGCTTAAATTGATTTTTTTAACTTTATTTATTATCATTGTATTTTTTTATTCATATTATTTAAATTATCAATTGAACTAATAATTACTTCTAGATTTTTTCCCCTAACATTATTTTTTACATAAAAAAAAGTGGCCGGTGCGACGAAGCATGTGCTACAAATCTAATAAAAACTAAAAGAGTCCTCGCAAATTCTATTTTATGTATTTTTATCTCCAAATGAACAATTACAAAACATCAAAATCACTCGATTGGGATTATTTTTTTTTTATATTTTCGTGCTAGTGTTTCAGGATAAAGAATCGCACTTGCCAATGTCCAGAACCAACCATGGGAATGAAATAAGAGAAGAAATGGTATTGCTCACAACTTGTTGTGTAACATGAAAACATCTTTGATTCTCTCGCCGTGTTTATTGATAATTTGCTCGTTATTAATTAATTTGTTATCTTTACATGGAGCATAACATGGAAATTCAAGCTTTCGAAACACTTTATCCTAATATGGGCCCTGATTCTCCGACCTAGTACGGCTCAAAAGCTGAGTTCAATTGACGACTCTGAAAAATGCCCCAGTTCATTATATAGATAAAGGCTTGGGCTACGAGTTAGACAAATTAAACTCTAAATTAAACAAATTGTGATATAACTAGAACTTCAAAAATAAGGCACCGACGTTAAAAAAACAATGCTGTCGAACCCGGGCCGTATCAGATAATGGTTCGGTCAAACTATTGGATCGCTGAATCATTGATTTAATTAGTGGATTAGTAGTCGGATTATTGGATCGATTGTATTAAAATATAAATGTATTTTGTACCATATAAAATATAAATAAGAAATGATAAAACAGTGAGTGTACAATTTTAGAAAATTGAAACGAAAGGTTAATTTTTTTTT
>Ga0325410_1009769_pt1 | contig 10190 bp, 2 predicted proteins | sample PopdelMetagenome_16_FD_206182 | JGI IMG/M metagenome (GOLD analysis project Ga0325410, IMG submission 206182) | Populus deltoides microbial communities from Bellville, Georgia, United States - Xylem-PdIQD-R3 | ecosystem: Host-associated > Plants > Phyllosphere > Stem > Wood/Secondary xylem...
TTTATATGATGAATAAATATGTTTGTTCTCATGTGCTTATTTCCTATGATTTTTTATTTTAATTGCTAGAGCGGACTCTAAGTTATTATTGTGAACAATCTATTACTAAATTTGCTATCAAAACCGGAGTTGTGGTATATAAACTTGTGAAATAAGTGAGTTTAATAATTATGGAGGATCTACACTATTAATCTTAGGGAGAACATTCAAACAAATCAAACATGAATTGCAGATAGTTATGTTGTCTAGATTAATCAATTTATCTAATTCTTAAGGTTATTATTAAATTAAATTACTAGTGTGGACACTGTGATTGTTTGATGGGTAGGATTAGTTATATAATAGATCTGTTAACTAATCAACATAAAAAATATAAATATTCAGAGTTTAAATTGACATTTCGTTTCCATGACCAGTTTTGATTTCTATAGGTGGATGTTTACTTGCTACCAAGGTTTGTGTTTTTGATAAATTTTAGTTATTTATTTAGCATTGATTGTTTCTTTCTATTTACTATAGCATAGCATAGATAACTTCAAAACCATCCTCGTGGGATCAACCCCTTACTTGCTCTATATTATCTTGTTTATTTAAGTTAGGGTAAATAATTTGTACGACTGCGACATCGCAACAAGTCATTAGATTCATGGGCAGTGATAGACCGTTAGATTGAGCAAATTAGAAAGGCAAGAATGAAATTAAGAGCAGATGATGAGAAGAAAAGAAGCAAAAGGAAAATTGTTTTGTAGGTAACTAGAAGATACACTTGCAAAAGTTGTGGCAAGAGAGAAAGATGAAGAAAGGGCATTTTTTGGTGCTTGGAAGTTGTTTATGTGATTATTGGAAACAAGTCAAGGTAGTATGGGAAAGAGATGAGTGATAATGTGGCTTGGTTTAGAAAACCTCATTACATTAAGATAACTTGCAGAACCAAGGCCAAAAGCTAATTTCATGCATGTAACTTGCATTTGAAGGCGAGATAGCAATTGAGTGTGACAATGAGATGAGATGTGGGTCATTTGCTTCTTGAGTGGTTGGTGGAAGGATTTTGTTTTTTTGCTTCTGTGTTTGAGTGAATGCCATTACACCATGAATTATGGGTCAGTGGTTGGTTTTCTTTAGTAGAAAACCAAGGCCAAAATTTTTCAACCCGGGTTAACCGAATTGACATGTGACTTGGTCATTATCTTGGGTCGAGTATAAAAACTATCGTGTTTTTTATTTTTATTTTAAAAAATTTCTTTGTACATGTGATTATTGTGCAAGAGTAGATTCTCCATAGTCCTTTCTCTTGTATTTGTGAGTACTTTGTGTTTTTCTTTTGTTTTGCTCTTTGGAATTGTTTGTCCAAATTAGTTTGCTACTTAGGGGTTGTTTGATATTGTGTTAGCTTTTGCACTTGTGTTTTAAAAAAATAGATTCTTAAAAAATATTTTTACATAAAAACGTTGGATGAAAATAAGTATTTGGTTAAAATTATTGTTCAAAATAAAATGATATGTACTAATTTCATAATTAAATTAGATAAGGATGTCATTATTAATATATAATAAATATAGAAAATAACATTAAGGTCTTATTTTAATTAAAAAGAAATTACAATAATCAATTGAAAACTTGAATCAAATGGCATAAAAAGCATAGATTCGTTATTATTCAATAATTAAGGTTCATCCTCAGTTCTAATGGGTAATGCCACTTCTCAACTAAGGTTTAGGTGTTTCCTAAACACTATAAAACAAAAGTTGGGGGCAAACCACAAGTTGTGCCACAACCTTAAATGGCTACTTAGATTGGTGGCTTGCATTTGCGTGGGTAAAATTTTTAAAGAAATAGAAAAAGCAATCTAAGACTCAGGATATTAACTCAATTGAGTTTCATAAACTCAATTAATTTAATAATATAATTAAAAAAACATGAACAACAATAAATAAACTAAACAAAACAAAAAATTTAGCAAAGATTAATTGTAAAAATGAACGATCATCAATATTATAGATGAGAAAAACAAATAAATGAGAACGATCATCAAAGATATCCCTTGATATTTTTAAAAGGTCTCTATAAAAAGAAAAGGAAATAAATGAGAACTTGATAATCCTATAGAAAGTAAAATGAAAAAAATATATTTGAAGCTCAATTCTCAACAAAATCAAATTATTAAAGGGCAACATTGTTAAAAAGAATTAATTTTTAAAAAGTACCAAAATAACCAACTTGAGTCCACTTAAGTTAGCCTGTCAAATCCTCAACCTAGTTGTGGGATCGAGATAACCCTATAAAAAATCAAATTAAATAAAACTATAAATATCTATTCTTAAACCATCCCAATAGTGAAGGGAAAAATTGGAAAAAAAAAGTTATAGAGAAAAAAAATTGAGTTCACTTGGGTTAACTTGTCGAGCCCGAGACCTGAAATATGAGATTGAAATAACCTCATATAAAACAAAGTAACAATAATTATGAAACCTAATTCTTAACCAACCTAACATTAAAGGATGAAATTAAAAAAATCATTTTAAAAAAAATCCCATAGAAAACTAAAGTCATCCCGAGCTAATCTTCCAAATCCATGAATTGGGTTATGAGATCGAAAATACCTTATAGAAGGAAAATAAAAAAAAAACATCACAAAGCTACATTTCTAATTGACCAAATGCTCAAGGATCCGCGAACAACACAATTTTAGCAGCGAATACTGCTTCACTGCAGACAACGCAATTTCAACAGTGAACTCTGATTCGCGGCGAACAACACAATTTTGGTAATGAACTCTGATTCGCTTCCGACAACCCCATTTTGGCAGCGAACTCTGATTCGCTTCCGACAACCCCATTTTGGCAGCGAACTCTGATTAGCTGCAGACAACCCTATTTTGACAGCGAAAACTAATTTACCGCAGATAATACAATTCGGCAGCAAAACTGATTCGCCGCTAACAACACAATTCATTCTTTAGATCCAGCAAAATCAATCAATTTTAGCATGAACACACATGCAAATTCAATTCCAGCACATGCTTTGTCATTAGGTTCTTGTTTCAGCTATAACATGCTTTCAAGGTTACAAACACACATTTGTTTTTGCACTTAACATCCACCGGCACATTTTTATACAAATTCTTCAATCATATATGCAGAATTCATGACATTAACACATTTATAATTCTATTTCGGTTTCATATAATTAAGCAACTTTAACAAGATCATCATCTTTGCATTTTATCCCTTTAATCTATGTTTTGTCTAGCCCTCACCATGGTCGGCCCCCTCTCTAAGTTTTTGCATTCAAAATTATACATTTCCTCTGTTAAATGTTCATACATCAGTCTCAAGGCCCCAAGAACAAACAGAGGAGTAGTATGGTTCATACCTCATGAATTTAACAAGTTCAATACAGGTTGTGGTGGCCTGCTCTCCCTCTTCTTTTTGGTTTTTTTCCTTCCCTCTCTTGTTGTCTAGCCGACCTCAAGGCTCCTCTTTCTCCAAGGTTTTTGGTTTGTTAAATTCATGAGGGTTGATTGATGAGTTTAGCTACTGAAATTGAGAAGACAAAGAGAGGGTTAAGCTTAGAAAAGAGATGCAGGTTCAGTCTAAACTGGAACACTGTTCAGTCATTGGGTCATATCCGAAGCTATAGATCTTGGATTTCAATTTGGTTTATATGGCTAGAAAGCTTAGACATAGGCCTAAAACATTCATGGGATTTCAAGACTCAATTCTGCTGTTTGGAAGTCCAAATCTTAGCAACAATTGAGAAGTCAGAATTTGTCCTGCAGCTCAGACATTGTTCAGTGTTCAGCCCATAACTCGAGTTCTAAAAGTCCAAATGCACCGAATCTTTATTGTTGGAAAGCTAAGACAATTTCCTATAACTTTCTTGAAGATAATCTGTTCAAAGTTTGACGTTAGCAATGACGTTTTGTTCAGACAAGAAGATTAGGATTGTCACCAAGTCAAGATGTGGCCACCCACTTAACAATCAGTCATCAAATCAATAGTTCCAAATTTTGGCCTATAAAAGGAGGCATTTGCCATGCATTTAGGCATCTTGGTTTTCAGATCAAGATCATGTTCTTGCTCTTTCTCTTTATATTTTTGTAATGCTTAAGTTTTGTTTATATTAATCTCTTGTTTATGCTTTTCATTTCCTTTCCTTTACTTAGTTAACTTATATCTTATTTATGTTCTTATCTTATTTATTTATGTTTCTCTCTTTCATTATGTTTAGCTAAGTTTATTATGTCAAGGTGAAAAGGTTACACTAATGGTGTAAGAATAAGTATAGTATAAACTCAACATGGACTTTAATGTTTGATACTATCATGTTTTGTATTTGTTATCTTGTTCACTTTTAATACTTTGATTGTTAAATGGTTAATCTAGATTTATGTTATACAACCCTTGGAACAACAAATACTTGACACTTTCATAGCCCAACTGTATGGTATAACCGACACCTGTGCTATGAAAGGAACTTGATTTGTTGTTAACATAAGTTATAATCATGAATACCTGACATCATTTACAAGTATTAGCATTATTCAAATAAGATAAGTAATGTAATCATGTTAACAATTTATAATCAGATTGGAACCTCCTTTGTGTATGGTTTCTAGTTGAGTAATAAAAGAGTTTATACTACACTTGTTTGAAATACCATTAGTGGATCCTCTAACCTTGACAATTATTTTATCCTTGTTCAATCCTTATAGCAATATCACATCTCAAAGCTCTCTTCAACTCCTTTTATGTTATTATCTATTTCTTTATTTGTAGTTTATACAGTGAACCTCCCTATGGTTCGACCCCGGTCTTGCCAGGTACTTCGACACTCCTACATTTAGAAGAAGACATCAACTCTTTGGTCGTGTTAGTTTTGCTTTAGGAAAGGGGGAGATGGCCTGCTGCCTAGGGCTGTTGGCCGCCCATTTAGGGAAGAAGGAGAGGGCAAGAGCATGCAGCTTGTTTTTGGGAAAAGTGACCCTTTTCTCTCTCCATGTATTTATAACTCCAATAAGTGCGCCAGAGTGTTTGGGTATTCGACTAAGGATGTCCTTATCCCCCTAGGATAGGCCGGTCCAACACAAATTTTTGTTAGGTTTTATAGTGTTGTTGCCGATTCAGAAATCGGTAGCCAAAAACTTTGTCGCTACCGATTAAAAAATCAGCAGCAAAACTGTGACGCTGTCGATACAAAGATCGACAACCAAAAAATGTGCCGCTATCGATCCAGAAATGGGTAGCCAAAACTGTGCAGCTGCCGATCCAGAAATCAGCAGTCAAGTACTGTGCCGCTGACAATCCAGAAATCGGCAACAATGGTGGAGTCGTTTTTGGCCTAACTCTTTCTTTTTTTGAGTGTTTACATTCCTCACCTAGGATTTATGATGAATGATGGGGGTAATGTATAATTGGTTATAAATTGATAAAATGGGTGTGGAATAATTGATGGTTAGTATGAAATTATGAAGAATCAAATAAGAAATCATGGTAATAAAGGAGACCTTAGGGCCAACCATATCGATAGTCTTAGGGAATAACATAATTGATTTAATAATGGTAATGTTTCATGTTATTAAATATATTGACATGAATACTTATGTTTTAAGAAAAGATTTATGTTAATATACATATTTTGTATATATGAAGGTGGGATTGGTAAAGATGTGGACTTTAAGTTGAAACTTTTGTGATGTTATAAGTAGCCAAGTAAATGGAATTTTTTTAAAAAATTAATAGATTAAGTAATCTTATTATTGAATACATGTTGGTGCGAATGTTAGTATATAGATGATGTAGAATTTATTGGAAGGAGTATGTGTCAATGTTAGCAAATTATGTGTGCATTGTATTTTTATTTTGATGTGATATTATGTTTGAGCATGTGTTAAGGAAACTTGAAAATTTGTTAGAGTTTGTTTCATACTAGTCAAATAGTTAGTATGTTTATGAAACTTGCAAATGGGTCAAAATATTAGATCATTTAAATGATTTAAATATCTTATATGAAAGTAAGATTTGGTAAATGGAAGATAGCTTAAAGTTGGAAATAATAGGAAATTGTGTATACAAATGGGAAAAATATTGACTAAAATGGTTGAATTAGTTGATTGGGTTAGATTATAAACTATTAAGAGTTTGATTGAGAATATGTAAAATACTTGAAATAACAAAGAATGGTTTAATCAGAAATTTTGGTGATGCTTTGTTACTATGGAAAACTCGGAAAATTAACATGGTTACAAAATATAAAATGGAAAAGAATGGGTCAAATAATTAAAGTAAAAGTATGGAAATTTTGATATGTTGAAGTTAAAAGATGATAATTATAATGATGCAATGTGTCGCACGTGCGCATACGATGCGGGACGTTAGGATTGATAAGTCGCCACTTAGTTGTTTGGTCTAGAGTTACTAGGAGACCTGGGTGGATTGATCTTATATGAAATTCTAGGGTAAGGGACTAGTTGTGGTTAGAGAAGGTATTAGCAGTCTCTAGCGCACCTTACCTGAGATAAACTATACTGTATGGTTTAGATGTAGCTTAAAGGTATTGATGAGCTCCTAACCGATGGTTCATCTATGGCTTAAGACAAAGATTTATGGTGATTAATAAATCTAGTATTTTGAATTTATTATGGGTTCATATACCCAAATAAATATTTGTGGGAAAAAATCCATATAGGTGTCTTGACATGGTTAACCTATCTTGGAAGGTAAAAGGGTTTTTCACAACTCATAAATCATGTTGAGAAATACTCTCAATTAAAATTAATGAATATCCGAAATAATTATAAGAATTTTCTAGTCAACTCTTACTATTTAAATACCAACCTACTTGTAGGAACAATATTTATATCAAAATGTTGACTATTAATTCTAAAAAAAACATTTTTTATGGTTTTTGAAATATTGATCAAGATCTCATGAATTTAATAAACTGATTATTAAATTCAAAAAAACACAAGCAAAGATATTTTTAAATTTTTGTGCATATAAAAAAACTAAACATACCATGTATATTTTTTAAGTCAAAATATGATCTTTAATATTTGAGAGACTTGGTTGTATGCACACCAAATAAAACATATTTTTTGTATTTTTTTAATAAGAAAATTTCTTAGAAATTTTGGAAAGTTTTCAGATTTTGACAAAAAACGGGTATTTTAATACCAAGTCAGCATCTTATAGTATAATTATACAGTTCTAATATTAAATAAAATTGCTGAAAAAATATGCAAAGGACCTATAAATAATTTTGACCTTGAAATTTTTTAGAATTTTGTTTTTGGAATTTATATTAGGGACTCTTTGGCAAAAACCCATTTTAATTTAAAACAAACTGTCAAAACAGTTTTAAAGACGGGTTTGCCAAACATGTCTTTAAGCCTAAATTTCTTGTACTAAAACAGTTGCAAACCAAACAAAACCTTAGCCATTGACCCGACCGGGTTGACCTAAGATTTTTTGTTTGACCCGAATAATAACCAAAAACAAAAGTAAAGCAAAAGAAAAAACAAATTAAACACCAAAAACAAACACAAAAACTAAAACATTCTTGAGCAAAACGGATTAAACACAAAAAAATAAAGAACACGAAGAACATTTACAATAAACCCAGTCACATGACTCCCAAATCAGACTAGATATGGACAAACTAAAGACACAAACATGTTAGAAATCAAAGATGGATTAATAATTTAGCATCCATTCATTTTCATTATCACTAAAAAATCATGATTTTGTCAAAATAGATTTCGGTTCAAAAGTAAAACCCTAGGATTAAAAAAAATGTTATTGATGATAACAAACCCTAGATTATTAACTAATCAAGTATAAAGAAAAGTTTTGTGTAAGGAAATTGACCAAAATTGATTCAAATCCAGGGGCTAAAGCAATGTTCTTCCCAAGAACATGAAGAACATTGTCTAGAAACCTAACAAAAACCTAGCCATTGCCTAGCACTGCCAAGCCCAAGAAATAAACATTTTATGCCTCTAAACACATTGCTCTTAATCCTCATAACCCACATTGTCAATATCAAGCATAGTTGAATCAAAAGAACTAACAAAAAAAAAATCAAATCATCATAAACAAAAATAATTCAAATCATCATAAACATGCATTAAATTCCAACTTTATAACTACAGCTCCAATGACAGCCAACAAAAATATCAAATTTTGATTCAAAACTAGCTATTTTAACACTTGAAACCTAAACCGCCTTTTGACATGAAAATAGAAACCAAGAACATACACTAACAAAATAGAAAAGGCATCAAACATCCACTGCCACCTTTTAGCAGAATTCAAAACTATCATATTTTATCAAAATCAGTTATAAACATATTATCTTGACACTTAATAGCATCAATAGCAACTCCAAATAAGATTTAAATAATAAAACAATAATTTTATGTATTAAACAAAACAAAACTAGAAAACATCATAACACTAAAACAAGTTGAAAAAACATCAAAAAAAGGTTTAAACATTAAGAAAGCATGAATAGGCAAGCCACATGGACTCTACCCTTGAGTTTTTACATGGTTATATTTTCTCCAAGCTTGTCAACTATAAGTTGTTGTTTTATATTCTTTTTTCCTTCTTTTTTTTCCCTTTTACTCTCTTTCTTCTCAAAGCTTGTTAGACCTTCTATGTTAAGCTCTTAAACTTTAACAATAAGGTATATTAACAGAGTATTTCCCCATGTTTTTTCCTCTCTCTCTCTTTTTTCTTTTTTTCCTCTCTAGGGTATTTATAGGGTTTTTCTAGGTTTTTTTTTAATGGATTCCCTCAAAGATTGATTAAAGGTTAGCCCTTTGATCAAAGTGAGAGGGTTATGGACGGAAGCTAACAACTAGAAGCACTTATACCATGTTGGTTTTGGTTTTAGACGTACTTAGTGGTTTGGCTAGACTTATAGGGCAAAAAGCTATTTTTGGACTTTTGATCTTGAGAGGGAGATTTTAAAGCCATTGATAAGAACCCTTTAAGAAGATTTAAGTGTGAACACAAGGAAAAAATAGGTTGTTTTTGAAAAATAGGTGTCACAGTCAAGACTGACTAGGTTGATTACTTTCAAGGCTTCGCCGGAGCAACTCTGATGTAAATGTCATCGAAAACCACCTGAAATTGGTAGAGAAGGTGCATACCTTTTGTTTGGATTCAAATTTTCTCAGTTTGAAGGTTTGTAACTTCATATTCATTTGTTTAATTGTGTCAACTTGATCAGCTCAAAATTTCAAAATGCAAGGAAAGTTGATCAGGTACAAGATGTTGGAGACTTCTATGGAAAAACTGGGGTGCAAACATATAATTTCATGGGCATGGGGTTATGCAATCAAGTCCTTAATTAACCACCAAAATTACAATTCTTTTCAATTTGGTCCCTTATTTCACCAATTTCCACCCTCGAAATTGAGCGCCACTTACAGGTTGGTTCTTAGTCTCAGGAATATGCAATTAAGTCCTTAATCGGCCTATAAAATTTAATTTTTTCACAATGAAGCCCCTGATATGACCAATTAAAACTTTTCAAAGTCTAATTTTAGTCCCCAAACTTCAATATCTTTCAATTAACACCCAAATTGACTTCAAAAACTTATTTTTCTTGCAATTAAGTTCTTGATAAAATTAATTAAGCCTTTGTGTTGGGAACTATTGACTTGGTTAGCTGGGGATGGCAATTAAGGAATTGTTAATTACATAGTCAACGGGGATTATGTAATTAGTTAACCAGCAATGACAACTAAACGATTATTGATTACATAATCAACCTTTATGAGTACTTAAAAGTGCATTTTTATCAAGGTTTTATATCATCATTTTGCACTTGAAGTATCAATAACTCCTTAACTAAAGCATGTTTTATAATAACATATCTAATTATATAAGATACCTTTAATTTATGGTAAATGTTCATCTTAAATGCAGGCCTATCACATAAATAAAAGAATTGATTGATTAGTTGAAGTACTGAAATTGAAAGGACAAAGAGATGGCCAAACTTAGAAAAGAGATGCTGGTGCAGTCCAAACTGGAACACTGTTCGGTAATTAGGTCATATCTGGAGCTGTAGATCTTGGATTTAGGTCCATTTTATATGGATGGAAAGATAAGACATAGGCCTACAACTTTCATGTGAAGCCCAAGATTTAAAAAGGCCATTTTCAAGTCCAAATTGCA
>Ga0325410_1009771_pt1 | contig 10190 bp, 11 predicted proteins | sample PopdelMetagenome_16_FD_206182 | JGI IMG/M metagenome (GOLD analysis project Ga0325410, IMG submission 206182) | Populus deltoides microbial communities from Bellville, Georgia, United States - Xylem-PdIQD-R3 | ecosystem: Host-associated > Plants > Phyllosphere > Stem > Wood/Secondary xylem...
TGCAAATACTGTATTATATACTACATTCGCAACATATAAATGAGATTACTCTAGATTATAATTTTAGTATTTGAATCCAAAAAATTAAAAAATATAATACACTTATCTAACCACCAAACAAATCCATTATAATAAAATTACTGTGTTTCCATCTTTTTCCAAACTAAGCTTCACACCAATTATCTCCTTTTAACCAAATTAGCACACCATTTATTTTTGTCATCATTTTAATTTTAACTATAAATATCCTATAAAAAAATTTTTTTCAGAGAATTTATTAATTATTTTTTATATCAATTTAAAAAATAAATACAAATAAAAAAAATATATAAATAACGATATTGTTATTATTTTTTATGGGTGATGTTTTTTTTTACATCTATTTTTTTTTAAGATGATAAAAAAATAACCATTAGTATGACACAGTTAGTTACTGAATAAAGAAGATCAAAGTTATCGGAAGACCAAAGTGTACAACCCGTCAAAGTCAAAGACCTACCAAAAACAAAAGAGAAGAAAATTCTTCAGAAAAAAACTGGCACTGCCCTGGTCGGTCAGCTCTGGTCCCATATCTTCTCCATTAATTAAAGTCTCAGCAAGAACTCATCTTTTCGGGTTCTTTCTATAATTTTCTTTCTGGGGCTTCTGTATTTTCTTCTTAAAAAGAAGAAAAAATGGTTGTGGCAGTGTCAGGCATGGATTCACTTGGTGAAAGAGCAGCAAAGATGAAAGAAGCACTTCAGAAAAGCCAAACTATTACTGATAGTGTTGTTTCAATTCTGGGATCTTTTGATAGTCGTCTTTCAGTTCTCGAGACTGCTATGCGTCCAACTCAGGTGAGTAGATAGGGGATTCTACTTTTTTTGTGATTTTCTGGATGGGTTTTTGTTTGGTTCTTGAGAAAGTGAGGGAAAAGATTGGGACTTTGGGGTTTTTTGATGATAAACTGAAGAACCCAGACGAGATAATTGATCCTAGATGTTAGTGCTTAGTTTATTTTGCAATTGCATTGGCCTGTACTTGTTGTCTGATGTTGATTTATTGTTTGTTTTTTGGTTTATGAGAAAATCGAGGAAAGCTGAAAGATTAGAATTTGGGGTGTTTTTGATCGTTGGTTGAAGAACCCGGATGAGATAAATGATTAGTTGGGTGATGATGAGAAAGTTATAAGATTCTTGATTGGATCCTGGTTGCTAGTATTTAGTTTGATTTGTGCTTGCTTGATTGGATCCTGGTGCTAGTGTTTAATTTGACTTGTAATTGAACTGGCTTGTTATTCTTGTTTGGTATTGATTTATGATTTGCTTTTTAGTTGAAGGGATTTGGATCTTGAGTATTAAAATGATCACTGTTGAAGGACCCTAGATGGATGGATTGACTGGTTTTTAGAGACCATTAAATTATACTGATTGTTTTTATTGAATTTAGCTTTGCTTAATCTGGATTTTCGTAGATTAGAACACATGCGATCAGGAAAGCTCATGAGAATATTGACAAGACATTAAAGGCTGCAGAGGTTATATTGACACAGTTTGATGCTTCTCGGCAGGTTGGTTTCATCAATTACCACAATTTTTGCTTCCCTGCTTTATTTTTAAATCACTACTCTTGAATTGCTAATGTATTTCCTTTTCCTGTTTCCATGTTTCATTATGCTTGCTTATGCCTATACCTTACTCACCCTCAAGATTAGCTTGATCAAAGAGTTTCTGTGCGTTTCTGTTCAATTGCTAGACTAAGGTGTTGTGTCTCAAAAAATAGGATTCTAGGACTTTTTTAGTTGGCAAAATAGATTTTGGTGCTGTTCTAACATTTCCCATTGTCATGCTCGTAGGTGTTTTTTTTTGTTGTTGCTGTCTTTACTTTTTTAATTTCTTAAGGCTCAAACTTGATGCCTTAACTGATTTTATGTCCTTTTTAATTTCCATTTTCTCAAGATCTACTTTTTCCTTGATGATGTATAGTGTTTGATGTTTAGAAATCTTTCACTCTTTGGATGCACATTTCCTGCTTATGATTGTTGATATCATTATTACTTCAATATGTAGGCAGAGGCTAAAATACTTAAAGGACCACATGAGGACCTAGAAAGTTACCTAGAAGCAATTGATCAGTTAAGAAGCAACATTCATTTCTTTAGTGGCAACAAAGGCTTCAAGAGTAGTGATGCAGTTCTCAATAATGCAAATAGCTTACTTGCTAAGGCTATTTCAAAGTTAGAGGATGAGTTTAAGCAGTTGTTGGCATCGTACAGGTATGTTTTGTCAAATTGATGCTTTTCACATTGCATGCTTGGTACTTTAACTGGTGCATTGCTAATTCTTCTGCCTTTTTTTACCAACTGGTGCTTCTATTTTACACTGATGATATTTAATATTCCTCTATGTGTCAACTGGTAGTTATCTGTGGTAATGTACTCCTTATGATGTTGGAAAGAAAGCTGGTTCCATGAGACATTGCTTGCTCCAGCTTGCTCATCTCACAGCCAACAAGCTTGCATGTTCTCAATGACTTTTTAAGTTTTACTGGCTTATGATAGGCCTGTATAGATTAACATTGGGGATATCTGATGTCAGATAGAATAAGTTCTGGGGGTATTTGCTGTGCAATCTATTGTCACTCTTTTTTGTGACCACATAATTTAATTATTTCTGAAGGATCGCATTCATTTCATTAAACAACATTCAAGATGAATTCTGTTTACTTCTCTTCATCATCTGTTTATTTTGTTTAAGACATTTATATATGGTGCATAATTGATATTAATATCTCTAGCAATTCAGGATAGGATGTGGTTGGTAATGACCTATGGATGCACTTTATCTGGTCAGGGAACTTAGGTTTGTTCATCTCAAAAGGTTATTGATTTATTTTTTCTAAATTCCAGCAAGCCCGTGGAACCTGATCGTCTCTTTGAGTGCCTCCCTGAATCATTGCGACCATCCTCAGAATCACCTGGAAACCTTTCTAGTGGCAGGAATCATCATCATGAGCACCAAAATGGTGCTTCAGAAACTGGTGGCTTCAAACATCTTACTCTCATACCTCCAAGGATTTTACCTTTGTTGCATGATTTAGCCCAACAAATGGTTCAAGCTGGGAACCAACAACAATTACTTAGAATTTACAGGTAAATAGCTTTGTCTTTCGATGAGTTATGTGACATGGAATATTATTTGCACTCTGAGCTGCTCTGACCTCCATGAGATATGTATCCATCCATTAGTTGCTTGCTCCAGCTAAGTCAATTTTACAAAGCTTTAATATGACATTAGTGTTTTCTTACCACTTTAAAGAGTAGTCTGCTTGAAATCTAACTAGAAGAGCTTCTAATTTCACCTAGCTGAAGAGATGCAGGCTTATAGAAAATAACAATCTTTCTATGATTCTGTGGCACTGCATGATACCCAAGCCAGCCTTGTCAATATCAGCTTGCATTTAATGCATTTAGCAACATGATTTGACTTGATAGTTTAAATAGGAAGACACCGTATCAAATTGACCACTTTTTTGTTTTCTTTCAGGGATACCCGATCTTCAGTCATGGATGAAAGCCTTTGCAAGTTGGGCGTTGAAAAGCTGAGCAAAGAGGATGTTCAAAAGATGCAATGGGAGGTCTTGGAGGCCAAGATTGGGAATTGGATTCATTTCATGCGCATTGCTGTAAGGACTTTGTGGACTTGCATATGATTGTTTGCATGTTGTACTTCCTAGTATCTAAATATGTTTTGAGCAGGTCAAGGTCCTGTTTGTTGGAGAAAGAAGAGTCTGCGATCAAATATTTGAAGGGTTTGATACTCTCCTTGATCAATGTTTTGCTGAATGTACTGCTAGTAGCGTCGCCATGCTTCTTAGTTTTGGGGATGCAATTGCCAGAAGCAAAAGGTCACCTGAGAAGTTATTTGTACTTCTGGACATGTATGAGATAATGCGAGAACTACATTTAGAGGTATGGTTTATGCTACATATGTTCCAAGAATGTGATATGTTTACTTCCTGTAACTTTGTTCTATTTTGCATGAATGAAATAAGAAACCATTATGTCTAGCAGAAATTGCATCAATCTTCAATCGTATATCAGTTCTTTCTTTCTCTACTCCCCTCCTTTCTGTGGACCAAGTTTGACTCCTATTCTTACTTTGCTCTTACTTTGCTGAAGGAAAATGAAAGTTTATTTTCACTGTTACTAAAGTTTAGATCCTTATTTTCCCAGGCTTTCCATGTGGTAGGTTTTTAGTATAATTGAATCAAACACCTAAACACACATCTGCATCTGACCCCAATTTGATCTATATATGCTACTGATTCATGATAATTTTGTGGATGCAAAAATTTTAAGATATATGATACATTCCACATTTGCCTTAGATGCCAGAATAGGTGTTAATGCATGAGTTGCAATCAGGGCAATGAATATTTTGAGAAACATGCAGTATTGTAAATATACAACATGATTTTTATCAACTACAAATTCTTTTGCAGATTGAGGCAGTTTTTGGTGGTAAAGCTTGCAATGAAATCAGGGAATCCACATTTGGTTTGACAAAAAGGCTTGCCCAGACAGCTCAAGAAACCTTTGGTGATTTTGAAGAAGCAGTTGAAAAAGATGCCACAAAAACTGCTGTTCTGGATGGGACTGTTCATCCCTTGACAAGTTATGTGATTAACTACGTGAAATTTCTCTTTGAGTAAGTTCTGCTGACCATTCTTTTGATCTTCTAGTTTCTTCATTTAGCTGGTTCCGCCTGTTCACTTTTAGTGCTGTATCGTTTTTTAACTTGAAGCTATATGATGCAGTCACAATAATGACTGACTAGGCCTCCATATTGTTTTTTTTTCCAGTGATCAAACAAAATATTTCTTTGCTCAGCTATTGACGTTGAGCAAACATATTTTATTCTCTAAAACACTCCTAACCTTTTTTTTTTTATTGTTTCTTTTTTAATAAATTGTCCCCATGCTGCTGGATTTAACATAAGATATGTTCACATTATTACCCTGAAAACTGTGTATTAAACCTCTGCAGCTATCAATCAACCTTGAAGCAACTCTTCCAAGAATTTGAAAGCAGTGGCGAAACAAGTTCACAGTTAGCAACTATAACAATGCGGATAATGCAGGCTCTTCAAACCAATCTGGATGGGAAATCTAAGCAGTACAGAGATCCAGCTCTGACTCACTTATTTCTCATGAACAATATTCACTACATGGTCAGATCTGTGCGCAGGTTTGTCATGCTTTATGTATTCTGAGAGCTCTTTAAAGTTTACTAGCTCTGCTTGTAGGCATGTTTCAGTGCATAATTTTTTGTTTTCAGATCAGAAGCCAAGGACTTATTAGGGGATGATTGGGTTCAAAGGCATAGAAGGGTTGTGCAGCAGCATGCAAATCAATACAAAAGGAATGCTTGGTCAAAGGTATTGTTCTGTTTGCCAATTAAATGAACTGCTTGACAACGGCCGAACTCTCAAATAGTTTTTGTTGATATCGTATAGTCTTGATAGTTTAGACAATTGAGGTAGTTAAAGACAAAAAATGCCCTCAGGGTGCCAGAAGCCTTGTTGACTAGATCTACAAGAAAAAATGTGTTTGCTAGTCAAGATGATTTCAACATAAAAGAAATATAACGAGAAGATATAGGTACAGGCAGTTGGCATAACATCATAATAACCAAGGCATATGAAAGAAAAGTTTACAACAAGGGAACTTTTGTCAAAGATGGAACAAAGATGTGTGTATATTTTCTTACGAGAAAGAAAAATAGATTTGTTGAGAGAGCTTGCCTTTTATTTATTAAGTTCTATTCATACAATGAAAAGACCTATAGAGTAAAGTAACTGGGTTTTGGTGTTACTAAACCATGGATTTTCAGATACTTCAATGTCTCTCTACGCAAGGCCTAACCTCCTCATCTGTGGGAGGAGGTTCTGCTGTATCTGGTGAGGGAGGAAGTGGCAGTGGAGCCTCAAGAGGGTTGATCAAAGACAGGTCAATATCAGTTTACTTTCTTCTTGAAACAACCTTATATTCTTTTCATTTCCATATTCACAAGCTTTTCTGACCTGGGTGGAGAAGTGTGTTATGTGATCAGATTCAAGACTTTCAATATCCAATTTGAGGAGCTTCACCAAAAACAATCTCAGTGGACTGTTCCTGACACTGAGTTGCGAGAGTCACTAAGACTTGCTGTCGCTGAAGTCTTGTTGCCTGCCTACAGATCCTTTATAAAACGCTTTGGGTATGTTCTGTCCTGTTATGTTTGCAACACAGATACATATGCTTCTTGATATTCTTGTAGATTTGAAGAAACATATCCATCTTTTATAATATGCTTCTTAAATGCAAGAGAAGAATGAAGTACATGCACAAGTTAAGTTGGTCTGAAAATATTGATATATGTATATTAGGGTGTCAACTTGAATTTGGGTACCTGAAAACTGAACAGAACCAATCTGAATTGGTTGTTTGGTTTGGTCTTTTTAATGTTCAGATTTTCTCCTGGTCACGCTCATTTGTGGGTGATGAGGGGCCAGGAAATGTTATTTTTTGTGTCATTCTTTTCCCATCTGTTTGGAAGCTCATTTCAGTTTCTGGCTCCAAACTACCTTGATTATGGCTTCCCCTTTTCAATTCTGAATGTTATAATATCTCGGTGCTGGTGCTGCCACTACACCAAAGATTGTGCGAAACCCCCACTTTCCATTGTATCGTGGATCTCTAATTTATATCATTTCCACCATTTTGTTGCAGGCCTCTGGTTGAGAGTGGGAAGAATCCTCAGAAGTTCATTAGGTACACAGCTGAGGATCTGGAAAGAATGCTGGGGGAATTTTTTGAGGGGAAGACCTTGAATGAACCCAGGCGGTAAAGCTTGACACTCACTTGGATTAGTGACCTCATGCTCCGGTAAGACACGCAGTGCACTTGTCCTTCACACGTTGTTACAGTGGCACTACTGCCTTTTGTGCAGATCATATGGTGTTATGATGGGGTCTTGTGTATCAATGTACCATTTGTAAAGGCTGTGAATAAATGTATTCTTTCTATTTGATTTTAAGAGAAATAAGGTCTTTTTTTGCCCTAGCTTGTGCTATTGGCTAAGATGGCCATTGTATTGATGAAATAGAGCGGCTTTTTCCCATTTCCCAATTATGTAGAATTTATTGTGGCGATGCATTGTATACAGAATCACCATTGCTGCTAGTGCATTATCTTTTTTCTCCAGCAAGATCATTAAATGCTGCCGCAAATTAAATGTTTTTTGTTTTTCACTTTACAAAAAAAATAAAAATAAAAAATCGTATCGGGTTGAAACATAGTATGATTTGAGAAATTTTATATTATACAAGCTGTAATTATTGGATATCTACAAGAGAGACGCATAAAAGAAGGGAAACAGGAGAAAAAAAAACATTTCTTTTAATACAAAAGATATATATATATTTTTTTTGTGGAATTGGATATAATTTCTCGGTCTCCTGTCTATGTTGCAAGTATAGCATCATAAAAGTTTTCCATATGATTTAGTGTTGTTTCCCCCACTTTTACAAGTTGGTGGATGATTTTAACCCATGATCTTAAGATTTTAATGTCTCGAGGAGTAATCCCAGCCATATCAATAGAGCATCTATTCCACCAGGTCCAAACACCATCCTTCCAAGAAAAGTTCAACCGGCCGCCAAAATAGAAAAGGACAGATGGACCAGGTTTTGCCACGTGGAAAACAAACTTAGCCACTACCGATATTCTTGAAATACCGTTAGTCCGTTACTTGATGGTTGTTTGGTGTTCTCTGGTTCTTATTGAAAGAAAAGTCTGTCCTCACTTTCCCACTCTTTCTATAACCGATTCTTGTTTGGTTTCCTAGAAAATGAGGATGGATAATAATATCTCGCAAAAGGGTACGTAAATGTAAAATTTTCTTGCTGAATCTTTTTTCTAGTTTGATTTGGTTTTGGTGACGAATGTTTCTTGATGATTGCTGATCATTCGCTTTAAAAAATATTTGTGGGTTTTGAAGATGAGGAGGATGAGACGAGGGAATGTTGTAGAAAGGGAGCATGTCAAGAAAACCTCTTTCTGAAGATATAATCCCTCACATTCTCAACTTGTGAGTTTTCTTTTCTTTTCTTTGCTTTTAATTCTGTGTTAGAATGCTATATATTTTGGTTGGATAAAGTTATGTTTTGTTAGAGACTATGGTTGTGCACCAAATGTAGGAAAAAATTATCGAAGTTTTTTCGATTACCATTTTGATCAGTAAAGATATTGTTCTGAAGTTTATTTCCGTAGCAATTGAGCAACTGTAAAGGTTATAGTGTATGTTTACTTACAATCTTATGCAATCTGGACTCCTTTGAAGGCAGGAATGGAAATTAGGCTGTGTTTTGTTTCAATGGCAAGAAATGTATATGCGTTCTATACATTAGTGGTGGTTAAATGGGAGAAGAATGGAAGGGAAATTACTGTTTTCCATGACGATGGAAGTTCATACGATGTAAAATTATGTTATTGTTCAAGACTCTTTATCAATCATTTCAAAATGTTCATCAAAGTTCTTTCATTGATTGTTTCAGATATGGGTCTCGTGCCACGCCTCGAGACTTTGAAATCTATGCTCCAAATGCTTCTTTTGAAGATCCGCTCATGTGTGCTCATGGGTATGCAAATCTTGTAGTTTTACTAGTGAAGTGAAACATAGACTTTTTGATTCTTAGAACTTTAAACACTTTGCATCACAGAGAACTGTTTGCAGTCATGAAACCGGATCGATAAGCAGAGTTCGGTGGTAATAATGAGTTCAGATGTAGTTTGACGGCGCTCCTCAAAATTGTCAGCCTTCTGTAGGAAGTGAACATTGATCATTTTATGCAGTGAGCAGATTTTTCCTTTTCCATTGATCCCTATTTGGTCATCTTCAAATGGAGAATTTGTTGCTAAACCTCCATGCAATTTTCCAATAAATCACCCCTAGTTTATTGATCAGAATCATTAGTTTGTTGCTTGTTTTAACCAGAGAAATGTTGTGGGAATGAATGCCTTTGAATTGTCTTCTTCTGCTGATTTTATGATTCCACAGGGTGAAGCAGATCAAATCAGCTTTCTATTCAATTTCTAAGGTACTATATTTTCTGTATCAGTAATAATCTTCTTCTTTGTAAATATCAAATTAATTTGAATTTATTTTTCTGATTTTTCTAATCATACACTATGATTTTCTAAACTCTTTCTCCCTCTTGGATTTTGATCTTATCATTATGTCTAAACTTCGAGAGGCATATACATTCTTGTTTGATGTTTAGTGCTAGTGTTGAATCATGTAATAAATTGAAAAAAAAAATTGTAATTGCTTTTCAGGTCTTTAGTGAATCAGGAATCGTTGAATACAGTGTGAAAGAAAAAGCGATATTGTCAGCAGGAAAGCAGGAGGTTCAGAACTTATTTTGCAATCACTCTTCATGAATTTTTCCAGGTTTGGCTATTGGAATAGAAATTTGAAGCTTTACATGATACATTTGCTTCAGATATTAATTGACAGCAAACAGCACTATAAGTTCCTTGGAAGAAATATAGATTTGATATCACTCATTAAGCTATACATCGAGGATGGGAAGGTAGTTCGCCATGAAGATTGGTATGCTCTACAGATACCTATGCAGAATTATCCATAATTGCGACTTATGCTCATGTTAAATTCAGTGTTACTTTGTACAGGTGGTACAAGAAGCCAATTGGAAACAGAGAAACAATCAGGTTTCCTCTGGTTGGCCACTTAATGGAAACACTTCGCCGAGGATCAATGCTTGCAGCTCATTCTTTGATGGGATTCGGAAAGGACCCCTCCACGTAAAGTTACTCTTAGAATCAAACAGATACATCGTGTTTTTCTTCTGCTAAACTTGTGTTCATGTTTTTATGTATTTCTTGCTTAATCATGCCAGCAAGCCATATTATTGTCTCTAGCTATATGAGTCTTTACCTAAGTCACTATTGAGCTTGTATTAAATCTGTGCTATTGGTTCTGCTTTAAATTAGCATTACAAGCAATAATCAGCAAAAACAAGTTTGTATTCGAGTATCGTATAATCTCCAGCAGCTTTACATACAACTCTATATTTCATTTTATAATGCATTGCATGTGATGACTGTAAATGAAGTTAGCATTTTTTAACGTCCGTACATACATTATC
>Ga0325410_1009773_pt1 | contig 10188 bp, 10 predicted proteins | sample PopdelMetagenome_16_FD_206182 | JGI IMG/M metagenome (GOLD analysis project Ga0325410, IMG submission 206182) | Populus deltoides microbial communities from Bellville, Georgia, United States - Xylem-PdIQD-R3 | ecosystem: Host-associated > Plants > Phyllosphere > Stem > Wood/Secondary xylem...
CATTATGGAATTGCCCTTAAATTCAAAGAATAAGTATGATTTCAAGGGTATTTTTATTCTTTCCTAGGTTAGGAGTTGTTTGGTAATTTTAAAAGATATAAATAATTAGGGTTATCAGGTTATAATGTTATAGTTCTACTCAAATCCATGTTTTTTAAGTGTCGCTCAGAAATATTAGACAGATGCATGAATAAATTGTCGGTTGAAACTAGATCTATATAAGATCCGGCTAATAGTCCACAAGAGCAGGGAAGAGGTCAATGCACATTAATTTGTAGGAAAAGTGGCATAATTCATCGTCAAGCAAGTTCTTATCCCACCTCTTAACCAATCAGCTACATTTTTGATACGTGATTGTAATTATTTTTATTTATAATATATTAATATAATTATTTTTATTTTATAAAAATTATTTTTGATATCAATACATAAAAATAATCTAAAAATATCAAAAAAATATTATTTAAAAAAAAACAAAAAAAATTTAATTTTTTTAAAAATACTTTTAAATCAATCATTTATATCACAGCACATCATTAATTTGTCCCCGAGCAATGAATTAATTATACACATAATTTGTGTTGTTATAGCAATTAATAGCATGTAATTAAATTGGTCAAAAAGCTAACTGAGTAGATGATGGTAACTACTTCTATATACATTCCACTCCAACTTTCAGGCAGTCTTGGTAAAGTGTACATAGTAACAGGTGTTAAAAGAGAACCAGAAGTTTCTTATTTGTAGAAAACAAAGAGAGGTTTCATGAGCTCATGCAAATCGACTTGATCTAAGCTTTTTAGGAGTGCGAATATTGCCTCCCAAATAAAATCCACCGAGTTATTTCTAAATTTGTAATCGAAGGATTTATTCTCAAATTTGGATCCCAATTAATGAAAAGGCAAAGATATACGTTCTGTTCACTCTTCAAGGATTTACAATGCATCCTTAATAAAACCATTGAGTTGTTTCTAAACTTGTAATCAAAGGATTTATTCTCAAATTAATTTAGATCCTAACGAAATGCAGAGATATACGTACATTGTGTTCACTCTTCAAGGATTTACAACATCCTTGACAGAACCAGATTCTATGTCTTCATTAGTGGTAGTAAGAGGAGAAGCTGGCTGAACCTTTGTAGATTCTACTGTCGTGGCAGCTTCTGCAGCTTCTATGTTCGACTTGGGCATGTTTTTCATCTCCTTGGTTTTTCCCAACAAAAAGGAGTACAAACCGATTATTATCAAAACCATGCCCAGCAATCTGCAATCATAGTAATTTCCATTTAATTAGCAATAAGATGTGAGGTTGGATTTTGGAAACAATAAATTAATTGTTAAAAAAAAAAAGGAAAGAACATACTGGCCAGCAGTGATTTCCGCACCAATTATGAGAGCTTCCAAAACTGCCACAAAAATTAATGTCAACGGGTTGAACATAGGAGGATAAGAAGGGCCTCTTCTAACAACAGCCCAACTAATCAAGCAAAATGTTGCAGCTGAGGCTAAGGATCCCTGCAAAGATTAAATCCCATTTGTTAACTTGTGAGAAAGATCATTGACGATACATGTCCATATCCATAATTATATGACTGGTTCCTTAAGAGATACGCTATCCCACCTTTAACTAGCTTAGAACTTTGTGATGGGTTAGTCTTGTAAAAATATTTATCGAGGAGAGACTTGATACCTTGAGATTATAAGTACTTTCCTAGTGGAACATCAGATATCATCATTCATAATTAATTATCTCCAAGAATTACTTTCTGGGTGTAGTTATATATATCTAGTAAATTGGTCAATAGACTTACTGAGTAGATGATGGTAAGTAGCTGCAGATTCCACTCTAGCTTCCAAGCAGCGTTACTTCTATCAATGCATAGACCTATTGCTGCTGATTGGATGGAAGCCAAGATACAAGTGATCATGGTTGTATGATATTTGAATGGGAACACCTTGAGCAATTTGGCCTATCAAAGACACAAGCAAGTAGCTGAATCACATAGCTATTCAAAATGATTTGGTCATGGCTAATTAAGGATAGATAGTGAAAGTGCTAATAATAGATTGATACAAACCTGCAATATATACCATGAAGAATAAGACAAGCAACTGCCAATGAGCAAGATTGTACCACGAGTCTTATGAAGCACAGATGACTTGACTTGAACATGATGTTGAAGAGTTTTATGAATAAGGTGGAATGTTTTTCCCTGATAAAGACAAGCTACCATAGCTCCTGAAACGCATAATATGGCACCTGATATCTTGATTTTCCCCGCTCGAGTACTCAGTCCTAATTTCTCAAGTCTAACCACTTGGTTAGTTTTAATTTTCGGATTTATATAAAGCTATCAAAATGTATGATACATGTATTTGAATCTATGTAGTGAATTTGGGATTAAAATAAATCAAAGTACCTCAAGATGATGGAGAAAACAAAGGTTACTATTGGGACCAAGTTGAGGAAGTTGACAGCATACGTAGCTGAGGTATCTTTGAGACCGTAATAGAACAATCCCATAGCAAACAATATCCTGCGTCATATGCTTGCATTTGTGTTATATATATCTTCTTATAACTTAGACATATAGGATGCATCTTCTTCCATTTGTATACATTAAGATTAGAATCGCCAATCGAGTCGCAAGATACAATTTCAGAAGGTTAATTAATTCATGAATTTGCTTGAAGTATAAAAAGTAATTGAATCGAGTCATTTGCATATTTTTTGTAGTTATTTAATCACATTAAAAAGGGGCCAGATTTTAAATCAATTATAATTCTTACAATACCTTTTAAGATGTGTTAAGAAAGGTTAAATAAATATTATTTTATACATCAAATACTACAAATAAAGGTTCAATAAATATTCAAATATCACTAATTTTACTCACGATATCAGCATTCTTTTGAAAATAGCATTAAATAAAATACTTTGTTAACACTATATATTCTACCTAAGTCAAAAGACAACAAGACTAAGTTGTTTAGTCTGAAATGCATGCTATTAATTGTGATTCAATTGCAGCCATACACATTTAAATGATGACTCCAAAAATGGTAAAAGAAATTAACATTAATGAGGAAATAATAAATGTGATGCAATGTGAATTTTTTTTTCCCGTAGTATAATTAAAGTAATGCCTTGTTAAGAAATATAAGAAGAAAAAATTTCAAGAAGAAATATTTTCTTGATTGTATAATAAAACACACAAATGCAAGTAAATGATAGTGTTGTATGATATAAAAATCTCTTTTTTTTATGTGTTTAATTCCTTATTCTCTTGATCATTTGTTAAATCAATCATTTTCGTTTTAATTTTCTCTTTTGAAATTTATTGATTTATTGAAATGAAATTCAAATATGATATGATTTAGTTCTATTCAGTCCAATAAGTGTGAATTTAAATTAATTTGAATGCGATATCATTCAAAACACGGCAAAAATGTTCATACCAGAAAGGAAAATTACTTACCCACACAAGGAATTAACAAAAAGCCAGAAAAAAACAGACCAATTCATCTTACTTTTGATCATGCCTCTGCAACCACAGCAGAAATAAAAAGAACTTGAGAAAAATGGTGTCAAAGACAAAGAGACGAAATTGATTGATGACAAGATGACATACCTTTCAAAGTAGAAAGCAAAGGGAGCCATGCAAACGGCTGCAACTATATGCCTATAGGTCATAAGTGCAAGCACAAATGTTCCATTATTCAATATGATTTTGGAAAGCAATTGCATTCCTGTTGCCATTACTTGAACCATCAACATGCCCATCACTGCTTGTGATGAGACAAAACATTTCTTTACCCTCCCTCCCTCCATCTATTCTCTAGCTCTGCCTCTGCCTCTCCTCTCTATGTTAGATTTAGAGTAGAGAGGATTGGTTAAATCCCTTTTGTTTTTGTTTTAGATTCTATATAAATGGCACTGTTTTTATTTTTTATTTTTGCATCAAATTAATCCTTTTGAGATGGTGTAGGAAAAAAGTAAGCTAAATAAAGGGCTTGATTAATTGCATTAGGGCATTATAAGGAAAGTTGGTGAAGAGGGCTGAGAAAACATGACATGTACAGGTGCCGGCGGAAGTCATAAAACTATCTGCCCGTGGAAGATGGTCACTGAGGCATCCACGCATGCTTGGCTGGCCTTGTTTTTTGGCTAATTAAGCTAGGGAAAGTGTTGTAGTTTAACTAGGTTACCATCACTAATAAAATTATTATTTTTGTAAATCACACTAAACAAATGACGGCATCACATAGTAGCAGACCGAAAAATCGAGTGCTTCATGGTTCTTGCATTGTATATATAGCTAGGGAAAGTGTTATAGTTTTACTAGGCTTCTATCATTAATAAAATTATTATTTTTTTCCATCATACTAAAAAATTGAAGGACCTACCCCTAAAAAAAAAAATGAAGGAACTAGATATCGAATTGAAAAAATCTATATACAATAGGCAGGTTCCTGAGTTGCTCTTTACCCCAGCAGCAGTGCCAACGCTGGTCTTTGAACTGGCTATTCCTGTGCTCCTTTCAAGTGAAAGTAATGAATTTTTAGGCTGCAAAATCAGCAACATCAAATTTATAGACAAGCAAAGCAAAGCCAAGATGGTTGGTTACTTATATCAGTATTGTTCTTCAATCTAACTGAAGAACACCAGCCACACAAGATCTTCATCGGTGACCTTTCCCTTATCCGCAGCGTTGAATAACAGAGTATCAACTTTTCTTCTTTAAATACACTTCCAGATTGCTACCATATCACAAATACAAACAATAGCCACCATATAAGATAACTGATATGAGAAAGCAAGAAAACCCCAGCAAGAACAAACCAGAAAAACTAATGAATACATCACAATATAACCCCCAACTCCTGATCTAGCTATATTCATCCTGCAATTCATCACACCAAGCTAAAATTCAGACATTCTTCAGAATCACCCAATTCCATCTCATCACATCCCATCATGACTTCACCAACCAAAATAACGTAGGTAATATTAGCAAACACAACCTCTGATGGTTTCTTCTGCAATATAACCAAGACCACCAATCACCCAATTCATTACTGAGAAAGAAAGACAGAAGATAGATTAAAATATTTGTTGGAGTCATGCTACAAGGTCACTGCCTCTGTTAACGCCTTGCTTTTCCAAGGAGTCAGCCATATGGTTACCTTCTCTCAAAACATGAGCATAATGCACCAGTTTCAACACTGCCATAAATCTAGCAGCTCTCATGAAGATATCATGAAATTTCCATGGACGTTTCGACTTATCTCCAATCCAGTTAACCACGTTTGCTGAATCTGATTCAATCATAAATCTTTTCCCACATAACTCTTCTCTTGAAGCCGCTAATTCCAAAGCTTTCAAAACTGCAAGTAATTCAGTTTCATTTGACTCCTTGATTCCAACAAAAGCCGAGAAAAGACACAACACCACACGTTTATGATCCCTCAGTACCCCACCAATTCTAGTTCTAGCAGGTTTGCCAAAGGCTGAACAATCCACATTCCATTTTAGTTCTTCAATGGCAGGCATGGACCACATAATGTTTATTCTAGCTTTTCTGTGATTAGTCCAATTAACTAATCCCTCAGCAGATACTAACAAGTCTAAAGCATTATAAGGGAACTCAAGATCATCTGCAAGGATGCTAGCTTTGGTTCCTGCACTGTGCTCCTAATTTATTTTCAGTTGGAACATTGCTTTCCTTACTTCAAAATCAATTGAAAATGGCCACTTTCCTTCAAACAGCTTAGTGAGTTAACCTGCAGCAGTGATTGGGTCATAGATCCAAGAAATACTAAATGCCTTTATCTATTATTGCTTGCAGTCAAGTGAAAGAGACCAAAGGATGCTTTCTGTTCGACTGATAGCAGCGGCACGTTGTAGTGGAATAAAATAAAGATAGAGAATAAAGGGAGTAGGCCGATTTTTTCAATCATTCTCTACCAAAACAGAGGAGGATGAATGGAATGGTGCATGGGAATCGGCATTGCTGTAGGTGGATCTGATGGTTAAGAACAGAGCTTCATGGGAAACGGATGTGAATTTTTCTTCATCCACAGGGATGGAGATCGCTGAGACCAAGGCTTTTGTAGAGGAAATGATTGATAAGTGGATCGAGCGGCGGAAAATCCAGCCACAGCCACAAGGCGATAGAAATAAAAATGGAAGTGATTCACTTTATAGTTTGGAGAATATGGAAAAGGATTACAAATTGAAGAAGCAAAGAATTCATCGTGGATGATGGACCATGGAGATTGAGAAGCAGCAGGAGGAGGTTATGAATGCTATGTTGGGGAATTCTTCTCCTGATGAGAACGATTGAAGCAATAAAAAAAGCATTATAATGGAGTTGATTCTTCTCCTGGTGATAGAAATAAAAATGGAGGTGATTCACTTTATCATTATGAAGCAATAATGCTACCTTTCTTCTACATTACAGAATCCAACGAAGCTCCCTAAAAGCTATTTTGAATTTGTATGGACTAAGAATTAAGGTGCGTTTTGTTTGTAGTCAGTGTGATACAATGTTTTCTGCTAGCTTATTCAGGTAGTCTCATGATATAGGTCCTCTATGAAGTGTAAAAAATTAGAAGATAAATAATGAAGCAATGAATATACTATCCAGCCTAGTCATCATGTCTTTCGACTCTTTCCAGTTAAACTAACAATTTTCTTTGACTACTTGCAGATAGCTAGTTTTATCAAGACTCGCATATTTAGACCTATTGATGGTTGGAAATACATGATAGAGGAGTTGGGGATCAAATGCCAAGAAAGGGAAGGATAGTGTTTCAAGAACACCCAGTCTATCTGATCCATCTACACAACCATTCTAGGAGGACAGGAAACCGATTTCTATAAAGTTCCTGACCCTGCTGAACTTTCCTTTCATTGTTTCTGGCCATTGATGTTTCCCAAGGGATCGAACACAAGTCAAATAGCATTCCCATTTTTTTAAGAGCTCTTTCTCGAAATCCAGAGGTGGGCTTAATCAGTTGAGGGAAATGCCTGCTTCTAAGATTCACATATCATCCATCAATGATCTTTTTCTTCTGATCTTGTGCTCCATGGAATTTAGTGCAACTTTTGAGTACTGTATGTGTTTTATTTTTTCCTTCACAAGTTCCCTTAACTTTAACCAGCTAATCTTTTCATTACCTAGACTAGATGTTTCTTCAATATAAAAAAACCACTGTGTTTCCATTGAGGAAGTGACTTGTCGAAACTCTAGAAGTGGTGTTACAAGTAACTTGAAGGGAGTGGAAAACATTCCGAATTGCATTTCTCAAATTTTTTTGCTGTTGCCGGAATTTTCATTTATCAATGAATTGTTTTTGCTGTTGCCAGAATTCTGGCTCGGAGTGCCCAATGCTTGATAGAATATCAAGTCTAGATGACATGGGTCTAGTTTGTTTTCAAGCTCAACGCCCTTCGGCGTGGTTAAGAGTAGAACCCAAGTGAGCATAGGTCTGACAAGCTTCCAAACAGATATGGATCTAAAGAGTTGTCTGACCTAATGTTCTTGGGCTCAGCTACACGGTGAGCCCAAGCAAAAATAAATCTGGCGATCTGTCAAACCCAATATTTTTCGTTCAGCTATGCACTGAACCCAAACAAACATGGATTTTGTGAGCCGCTAAACCCAATATCATTGAGTTAAGCTATGCGTTGAGCCTCAATTAACATGGATCTGACAAGCTGTCAGTCTCATTATTCTTAGGTTCAACTACGCGCTTATGTCCAAGTGGACATAAGTTTGGCAAGCTTCCAAACCCAACATTCTTGGATTCAGATATTCGATGAGCCCAAGTGGACGTGGGTCTGACGAGCTGCTAGCCCAACACTCTCGAGTTTAGCTACTTGCTGAGCCTCTGGCGAGTTGTCAGACCCATTACCACAATCTTTATATTTACCGACGGAATTTTCCGTCGGTATTTGTACTATCATTCTGTTGGTAAGTAATTTACTAACAAAATCACTTACAGAAATGCTCCGTCGGTGAATCTTTCATCGGTAATTTTTTTGTCGATAAGTCCGTTGGTAATAAAAAAATATTATTACCGATGGATTTGCTGACGGAAAAAGCGCGCAAAAAAAATTACCCGCTTCATTCCGTCAGTATTTCCCTCGAAAAAATACCGTATATAATTCCGTTGGTAATTATTTTAAAAAAATCCATTTTACAAAACTATAAAATAATTAAATTAATATAAATCAACACTCTATAATATTCAAAACGATTGGAAAAAAGAAGAAGAAAATCAACTCAAACAAATTTGCAACAAATAAATAACATGAAAAAATAAATTCAACTAAAAAATTTCATATGAAAAAAATGAAGTTGTGATTGCTAAAAATTTAAAAATCCTATAAATAAATCAACTAAAAATTGATCTCATATGAAAAAAATCCTACAACAATATTCATACAATTATTAAGAACAAAAACAATTAAAAATAAAATAAAAAACAAATATAGTGAAAAAAACACAAAAAAAAAAATTGTACCTTAATGTGGTTGCAAGTGAAGCTAAGAAGAGAAAAACAAAAACAAATTTGTAAAGTATATTAATTAAAAAAAATGTGAAGAAAGAAGAAGAAATGAGAAGAATACATACCTGAGCATAGAGGAGAAGAGAAAGAGTTGAGGAGAGAAGGGGAGAGAAAGAAATGAATATTGATGTTTTTTACATATGAGGAAGAAGAAGAAGAAGAAAGGAGCTCCGTCTGCTGTGAAATTAGGGATTCTAGTCTTTTTATTGGGGCGTTTTACCGATGCTTTTACTGATGAATAATTAAATATTAATATTTTTAATCATTTCATTGGTGATTCCGTCAGTAATATTTAATTTAAATTTTCAATTTAATCAAAGATTTTCAGAAACCGCCAAATATTACCGACGACTTTTCAATCTATCGTTGATTTCGTCTGTGATATTTAATTTAAATTTTTAATTTAATCGAAATTTTTCAGAAAACCGCCAAATAACACCGACAACTTTTCAATCCGTCGGTGATTTTATCTGTAAAGAACAGTAATTAACAGTGCAATTAGGAAGTGAACAGTTCCAGAGCTCTGTGGAAAATAATGACAGAATTTTTCGTTGGTGATTCCCTTTGTAATTTACATGATGAACAATGTTTATAGTTTACCAACGAATTTACCGATAGATTTTACTGACGGAATACATTCTTTAAGTAATTTTATTTGTAAAAATTACACGTCATCGTTTTTTTTTACTTTGTTATAATTATTTTTTTCACTGTAATTTAAGGGAATACTACGGTCAGTATAATTGAAAGATTGATGTGATACTATAAAAAGTATAGTTACCACAAAACAAGCTACAAAGGAAGTTCTAATTAGCACGCAGACTTGCTGCACATCACTCGCATAGACTTTATCTCAACAAAAATGGTAATTTCGGAAATTAATTAATATTGCCGTGTTTCCAACGCTCAGTACTCTTTTTTGGGTCGTGAAAAACGATAAATAAGTGCAGAGTCATTAGTGCTTGGCGTAATTATTACTTTGCCTTGCTTTCCTTTAGTCTAGCAACAACTACTTAGTGGGGGCATGATTTTGCACAATTTTGAGTCCACAAGGAAAGTTGATAGGAACCTTACCTTCTGTAAATAGTGATTGCTATTTTTTAAGCATTTATATTTTTTTCTTACTGATATATTATTTTAATTTTTTTCAACAATATTTTTTATTTTATGTATTTTTTTTTTGTGACGACCAAAATAAATGGATAACAACATAAATTATAAATTTATATATTCATATTATAATTAACAACAATGTTAATTTCCAACACTCATTACTCTTTTTCCTATTTCCTATCGTTGTCTTTGTTTGTAACATGGTTGTAGTTATTTTTTTTATTTATAAAAATATTAAAATAGTATTTTTTATATTTTTTTAAAATAATTTTTTATATCAGCATATTAAAATAATATGAAAATTTTAAAAAATATTAATTTAAAACAAAAAAATTATTTTCAAGTTTTTATAATTTTGGAAATTAATATTGCCGTGTTTCCAACATTCTTGCATAGTCGACAATGGAAATATTTGCAATTGATCACTAATTCAACCTGCAGTTCCATATTCAGAACCACTTACTGGCTGCGAAGACTTGGAGGTCAAGGAGGAAAAGGACAG